>Ga0207145_1017_pt1 | contig 31270 bp, 26 predicted proteins | sample Alteio_BWMinHeat_35_FD_153578 | JGI IMG/M metagenome (GOLD analysis project Ga0207145, IMG submission 153578) | Enriched cells from forest soil in Barre Woods Harvard Forest LTER site, Petersham, Massachusetts, United States -... | ecosystem: Environmental > Terrestrial > Soil > Temperate forest >...
ACGTTCTCATAGGTCTGCTTTCACTCACAAGCACCATCGGAAGCTTCAACAGAAGCTTCTTCTATAGGACTTCTTCCTTTTGGGATGAGCCACGCTTTGTCAAATCATGGCTCTCTACACTTGATATCCAGTTGCTCGGAGGTTCTAGCCATAGAGGAAGAAATTGCGACGGGCGCCGCTGCAATCTGACATCACTGTATGGTTCAGAAAATATTGTGGCACTCTCGCAAGCAAGCGGAAAGCCCCTCATTCTTCCTGGGAATCCCCAAAGAATAGAGTTTAAGGCTGTCGCAGATGTATTTGAAGCTGACTTTAATTTGTACCAAAACTTTACTCGGGGATTTTTTGGCCACTTTCATTTTCCTATGGTGATCCTGAGAGTTTTTCCCTCGGGGTTTGTGAGTACTAACTCACCCAATGGGAGCCCTTGCAAGCACTATACGCCGGCTTGGGAACAGCCCGTCAGTCTTCTCGCACCTTTTTTGCACGAATTTGACCTTTCTCTCAAACGTACTGATGGCGCTGCTGCATCTGACTCTACACTCTTCTTAGGATGGAGTTATAGCTATGATGACACCTGCTATTTGGACTTTATTGATACCACCATTAAAACAGGAGTCCTGTTCCCAACAGGAAAAAAGGCTAAGTCCGGCGAACTATTTTCGATTCCTTATGGATATAATGGGCACTGGGCTATCCCGCTCTCTTTTGACCTCTCTGTGGGCGCCTATGATTGGCTTACGTTTGGGTATCATGCCGATGCCCTTTTTTTCATTAAGAAAATGGAATATCTCCGCATGAGAACCGAAAAAGAGGCGGCTACCGGTCTTATAGTACTCGGTAAAGGGATGGCAGATGTGCGGTATGGTACGGTGTGGCGCATGGGTACTTATGCAAAAGCAGATCACTTTTACAATGGCATGTCACTTCTGTTAGGCTTTAGCTACGAGCAAAAGAATGCAGATTGCGTAGAGCCATGCGACAGCGCACACTTTAATCTCGAGCATGTAAATAAGGACCAGCGCTTCCAAAAATGGGCGCGAAGCATAGTGCATTTCTTATTTGAGTATGATCTCACACGCTGCAATTCTAAAACTGGCGCACGTATTGGCGTATTTTATGATTTAGAGATGACGGGACTTCGAGTCTTTAATATAAACACGGGCGGTGGTTATCTAGGCCTTGATGTAAACTGGTGCTTCTAGACTTAATGAAATAAAAATGCCTCCCAAGCATTCTTTGCAAGGGAGGCAGGTTTTTTATGTGCACAAGTTAAAAAGGAAGGTCATCCGTAAAGGCATCTTCTTCCATAAATTTAACTTCACTCGTACTTTCAGCAGGTGCATACGAAGAAGGTCCTTCTTGCTCTGCCATACGTGCTGCGGTAACACCCGTTTCAAAGGGAACTCCCGTCTCTGACTCTTGTCGAGATCCTAGGAAGACAACTCTCTCAGCTACAATGGTATGCTTGGAGCGAGTATTTCCCTCAGCATCTTTCCAGCTTTCAAATTTTAAGCGCCCTTCTACGAGTACTGGTCGCCCTTTTTGAAGGTATTGCTTACAGCTTTCGGCTTGTGGTCCCCATACAGCAATATCAACAAAACATACTTCTTGAGTAAGCGTCCCTGTTGCCTTGTTTCTGAACTGACGATTAGAAGCGATACCTAATTTACAGAGTCCCTGACCAGATGGCTGCATTTTAAGTTCTGGATCTCGAGTAAGGTTACCGATAATAATAATGCGATTAAAGTTAGCCACTGCTGGACCTTTCATCGTTAAGAGGTAGTTAATAAACTCTTTTCAAGTATAGCAAACATATTCAGAAAAAAAAGGAACTCTATGAAAGCCTATGAAACTAGCTAAGTACTCAAAACTCCGGATTTCTCAACCTCACAAGGGTCCTGAACTACTTATTGCACGGATATAATGAGCAAGTCGTTCCTGCACTGCTTGTGGAAAACTCTTGAACCTTGCCAATTGCTCTTCAGTAACTTTAAGAATTGCTTCAAAGCGATTTAATTCCATAATACTGCCTATCGCTCTAAGAAGCTCATTCTGTTTTGCTATCTCATCATCTGGGGTAGCAGACTTTTGTTCAAAAAAGAGTCTAATCTCTTCACGACTTTCAATATCCCAAAGCCGGAGCTTTTTATCAAGCGAAACGGTGATGAGCAGAGCACCATCTCGGTTAAAGACCCCTTGCGTGACTGAAAGATCATGCTCCAAGGTCTGAAGAGGAGCTCCTGTTTCGATGTCCCAGAGCTTAGCAATCCGGTTACCTGTTCCCACAAAAATCTGAGAACTTCTTGGTCTAAATACCACTGAAAAAACAGGCTCATTAAACTCCAGGTGACGATGGAGTGAGCCACTTTCAACTAACCATATCTTCACTGCAGTGTTTTTTTTAGAGTCCGTATCCGTGAGATAAAGAAAGCCTGTGGCAAGAAGTTTTGCATTTGTACTAAAGTCTGCTGCACTTACGACAAGACCATGTCCGTGGTATAAGGCATAGCGTGGGTTGCATCGTATATCATTGAAGAAAATAGACAGATCATAAAGTAGTGCAGAACCGCTTTCTGTCCCGATTACAACGTGTGCATTATCATTACTGATTGCAACTACACTCACAGAATGAGAGCTCTCAATGGTAAATTTCCTTTCACCGGTCATCGAATCCCATAGGACAGCAGTTTTGTCTTTCGATCCAGTAAGCATGTAATCACCGTCTGAACTGAATGCAACTGATCTCACCGAAGCGCTATGCTCTAAAAATTTTAGCCGCTCTATCGTGCTTCCCGTATATGCATACAGCGAAATCCGCCCATTATTTGAAGAGGCAAGGATTTTATTTTGAGAACCGAAGGCAACTGCCAGTATAGCTGAAGCAGAAGCGTCAAGTTCATCAGTAAACTCCGCTCCTAGATAACCTGAAGCGCTATCAAGTACTCGTATACTATTACCGTTAAGCCCCAACAAAATTTTACTATCCCTATGTAAGGCAACGGAGGTTATTTCTTGTTCGTACTCTGAAACTCTGAGCGGCTTCGTCTCTGTCAGAAGCTTCAAGAGAGAATCAGGTAAGACTGCACTTCTTGGTAGCGATAAGCCATCTGCGGCATTAAGAGCACTTTGACTACTCGAGGCAGCTTGAACATCTGGCTCCTGCACCATTGTTTGGGCACTAGCTATGAGATGGTTAGTTGGCCAGGCACTAAACAGAAGAGCTGTCAAAAGAATGTGTTTGTTTGGTATCATAGGATTCTCATTGGTATGAGCCTTATAAAGGTCGAAAGGCTCATGTTACTTTTAATTTGTTATCTTGCTAAGCATACAGCAAAACATTCACCATGTTAATGTGTATTGTGTGATAAGCACGGGATGGTGGCAAAAAGATCATGGGGCAAGATCTTACGATAATAAGATATGAAAGGATTCCCAAAGAACCTACGCTGTCGCCTTATTTTTTTAAAGTTGCTAAGAATGCATTTTGCGCAGCAAGATGCTCTGATCGTCTTTTGAGCTCTTTTTGAAGCTCGGGCAGAAGAAGCTCAAGGTCCTTTGTAGAGCCCTTATTGAGCTTACTTTCTTGTGCACCTTCATAAGCCGCTCTGACCTCTTTGCACAACAATTGCTGAATTTGAGCATCCCGCTCAAGAGAGAGACTTGATTGTTCAATGAGTTGACCCATTAATTCAGAAGCTTCCTGTTTTATCTGTTGGCGATTCTTTCGTGCTGCCGGTTTCTCTTGCACGATAAAGCTATTAGTCTCGACATTCTTGGCACAACACCATGCACAAAGAAACGCTACGAAGACAAGAGTGATAGTCTGCCGATTCACGATGCCACCTGCTTATAGGTTTGCATCCCATATTGAATCAACAAACAGACTCGGGCGACTGCAATAAGCATAAGAACCTGATAGAACAGCGTTGCTGAGATAGTTCCAGTAAAGCCACATAAGAGTGCCCAAAAAATAAACAAGAACTGTCCTAAGCCAAGAAGTTTTGCAAGGCGAGAGGGATTTATAGCAATCTCCTGTCTAAAAAGAGACCAGTACGCAGCACCGATCATAAGAAGCACCTCATGAACTATGACAAGCGCTAAGAACCAGACTGGCACGCTCACGGGAATAAAGTTTCCAAAGACAAGGCCGGCATAGATGGTGATAAGCATCAGCTTATCAACCACGGGATCAAGGATAGTTCCTAACCAGGTAACCTCATTGAGTGCACGGGCAAGTATGCCGTCAACCACATCCGTAATCGAAGCTAGCACGAAAAACACCGTCGCCATAATCCATGCTCCACCAATCATACTGGCAAGCATGCACGGAACAAAAAAGAGACGCAAGAGAGTAAAATAGGTAGCTAGGGATATCCCTACAAGAAAGTTAGCCTTCATATCGCTTAATAACTCCTCCACCTAAACATTTTGTTCCCTCGTAAAATACCGCATATTGCCCTTCAGCAAGCCCTTGGTCCCGTTCTGCGAGCTTAACCAAGTACGAATCATTACCGTACTTTTCAAGTGACGCGCTATTAAAATGCGGTCCATGACGCAACTTTACCCGAAGGGTAGCCTTTTCTGGGGCACCTGCAATCCAGTTACATCCGGATAGCACAAATGTATCACGCATTTTTTCGTCCGTATAGTAGTCCCGGGAAATGTAGACGATATTATCTTCGGTACGTTTTGCAACAACATACCATGGTCCACCACTTAAACCCATTCCTTGCCGCTGGCCTATCGTATAGAACCAAAATCCTTTATGCGTTCCAACCTGCTTACCGGTTTCAAACTCAATAAATGGCCCGTCTTGTTCACCCATATGATGTTTCACAAACTCGGGGAACTTAAGCTTGCCAAGAAAGCAGATGCCCTGACTATCCTTACGATCTTTATTCGGCAAATCGTACTGTGCTGCAAGCTCACGTACTGAGGCCTTCGTAAGGTCCCCTAAGGGAAACAAGGCACGAGACAGCTGTGCTTGGCTCAGATGGGATAAAAAATAGGTCTGATCTTTTATCGGATCATCAGTAGTATGAAGCTCACTATGGCTAGAATCTCTGATAACGCGCGCATAATGGCCCGTAGCCACATATTGAAAGCGCGGATCTAAATACTCGTAAAATGCTCCGAATTTCACACGCTGGTTACAAAGAATGTCAGGATTGGGGGTACGTCCCGCCTTAATTTCAGAAACCGTGTGCGCGACAACCCTATCCCAGTATTCTTTTTGAAGAGAAATGACCTGGAGAGGAACCTTTGCCTGTGCACATACCGCTTCCACATAAGCAAGATCCTCTTGCCAAGGGCAGCTACCCAGATGAGAAAGCTCATCTTCAAGCCAGATTTTCAGGTAGAAGGCAGTAGGAGTATATCCCTGCTCTTGCACTAAGCGCAAAGCAACGGAGCTATCAACCCCACCAGAAACTAATACAGCACATTCTTTCTTCATAGTTTGCTTCTCACTGGCATCCATGTCACTATGATCGTTTCAACGAGCTCATAGGCTCTTACATTCTAACAGATTTTCAGTTTTTTGCACTATGACTACTTCGCAAGGCTACGACAGGGCACTATAAGTTGCCCCAAGGCTCAGAGGGTGTGTGAAAAAATGCTTTTGTAAGGGTGTTCAATCCTACAGTAATACGAGCTTCTGCTTCTGTTTACGGTAGAAGCCAATAATTACAATTCAATGATGCGCCATTGGTCATCATTCTCACCAGGTGCAATAAAATAGAAGAGTCCGCAATTATGAGCTGAGTCGTAGGTGGTCTCAATCGCTCTACAGAACACCCGAAAGCTACCGCCATGCCCTATAAACAACACTTGACCTTCAATCTTCTCAAGTACAGTATTGACACCGCCAATCACGCGCTCATGAAAGATTGGGTATGTCTCACCATTTTCTGGAACAGCAAGATGAAAAAGTATATTCTTTTTGTCCTGATCCCAAACGGTCCCCTCCCATTGCCCAAAATGGCGCTCCTTAAGCTCTTCTAATGCAACCTTGGGAACGCTCAAATCTTTACAAGCAATATGCATAGTTTCTTGTGCACGTAAAAGTGGACTATAATATACGTTGGTAATATCTAGCTTGGTCACTAAAGGCTGCAATGTTTCAGCCTGCGCTCTGCCCGTATCGTTCAATGGAATATCTATCTGGCCTTGTAAACGATTCTCTCTGTTCCAATCTGTTTGGCCATGACGCACAAAATAAAACGATTTTGGGACTAACTTCAAGTTGAACCTTCAGGCCTTGCAGAGTTTATGTCATTTGTACTTATTACTACATCTGTACCCATTACCAATTGGACGATGCTTCTATGGCTACAATCATAACACAGACACTAAAAAAAAGAACCACATACACGATTTACCCCTGGCGCGCAAAATCATTCGCTATGCCTGGTAATGATGATCAATAAAAAACCACTATACACATAAAAGCCTGCAAGAGCCGTCATTTTTCTCCAGTATGAGCGTAATTATCCTCGCAGAGTATCCTTTATCCTAATCTTTCTCCGCAATCCAAAAGAGTTGCCGCCTCCTTCGAAGCCTTATGTTAAAAATCCCTTCAGATTAGCCCTAAAGCACCTATGAAAAATCTGAGATATGCTTTGGCCCTTACATTTTGAAAATCAAAATCACACATTTCTAAACTGGGCCAATTATAATTTTTTATATGTGGCCCCAAAAATGTGTTGATCAAAATTATTTGAAAATAATCTTCAAAAAGATGTTTTGAAAGGATTAAGATCCATATTTTCTAATGGTTTTTTAGACTGGGCCAATTATAATTTTTTATATGTGGCCCATTTTTCCTTGACGGCGTTTTGAGATTCCTTTATCCTTTAACTGCTGAGCATACTTAGGAGTTGGAATGATTGTTGGTAGAAAAAAAGAGCAGAAACTTCTTGAAATGGCTTTTGAGTCAGACAAGGCCCAATTTATAACGATGTATGGGCGTCGACGCATAGGAAAGACGTTTCTTATCCGTCAATTCTTTAGCCAAAAGGAGTGTCGTTTCTTTGAGGTGACAGGTCTTCAGCATGAAAATATGCAACGGCAACTTGAGGGCTTTTACCAGGCATTATCGGATACTTTTTTTGAGCGAGCTCCATTAACCCCTGCAGCTAACTGGTTTCTGGCATTTAGGTTTCTACACGAACAAATTCTTAAGAATGAGGGGAAAGTTGTCATTTTTTTGGATGAGCTTCCCTGGTTAGCGGCAAAACGATCCCGACTGATACAAGAAATAGATTATTACTGGAACCATTATTGGTCCAAGATGCGCAATGTTATATTAATTGTATGCGGCTCTTCAGCATCCTGGATCATACAAAAAATTTTGTTTAACACAGGAGGTCTCCATAATCGAACGACCTTAGAGATTAAGCTTAACCCATTCAGCTTATCTGAAACTAAAGAGTTTCTTGAAAATAAGGGAGTGCCGTTAAACGAAAGTCAGGTATTATCGCTCTATATGGCTGTGGGAGGAGTTCCTTATTACCTGAATTATGTTGATCCCGGAAAAAGCGCACACCAAACCATTCAAAAACTTTTTTTTGACCCCACATCACCCTTACTAGAAGAGTTTGATAAGCTCTTCGAATCATTATTTAGCGATGCTGAACCATATAAGGAAATAATAAGGACTTTGGCTGAAAAAAAAGATGGGGTTGAGAGAGCAGATTTGGCTAAGAAAACGAAAATAGCTGCACGAAGCGGCGGCAGGCTCACTCAAAGATTGCGAGACTTAAGTGCGGCAGGCTTTATTGAACCTGCACTCTCATGGGAGAAAAGGCAGGGAGAATTCTATCGAGTAATTGATGAATTTTCTCTTTTTTATCTGAGATGGGTTGCGCAGGATGAGAGACGAAAGGTTGTGCCACAGCACTGGCTCAAGCAAAGTCAAAAGCCTGCTTATTACGCGTGGTCAGGATATGCCTTCGAGGCCGTTTGTATGAAGCATATCGAGAACATACTGGATGTACTCGATATCGAACCGGCCCTGTATTATGGCTGGTGGCGCTATGTACCAACAAATGTCAATGAGCATGGTGCTCAGGTCGATTTAATTATTGATAGAACTGACAATGCTCTTACACTGTGTGAGATAAAATATACTGAAGAGCCATTTATTATCGATAAGCGTTATGCTGAGAAGCTCGAAAACGTACTCAAAATCTTTCAGCAGCAAACCGGTTCCAAGAAACAACTATTTCTTGCTATGGTGAGTGCTAGCGGTATTAAGAAGAATACCTATAGCGAAAAAATGATAACTGGTATTGTGACGTTAAAAGACCTCTTTAAAAGAATTTAGCCAATAGGCCATTCTCAGCTCTTGGGAGGATAGGCTGCCTGGATGGTCCGATAGTAAGCCAATTTTATCGCATCATTTGCAAGGAAATAACTGAGTATCACCCCCACAATAACGAGAATATCTCGTAGTGGCGGTTGGGCAAAATGGAAAAATCTTCCAGTAGGAAGCATCGGTAAGGCTATTGTAATGAACACAACTAAGAGGCTCAGTGATATGAGAACACCTGAAGGACGTCGCGCTTTATAAAAAGGAAGCCGTGTACGTAATGAGTAGATGATAACAATTTCCGTGAGGATACTCTCAATAAACCAAGCAGTTTGTAGACGCGCAGCAGGGAAGGTATAAAAAAAAGAAAAGAATATAAAATCAAAGAGTGAGCCGGTCAGTCCAAATATGATCGAGCTTAAGGCAATATCTTTCATCACAAATCGTGGTGGATGATTCAATTCCTCAAAATCTACCGTATCACTCGCAATAGCAACCATAGGAAAATCTGAAAGCATGTTCACCAGAAGAATTTGCCGTGGAAGAAGCGGTAAGAAATCTAAAAAGAGTGAAGCTATAGCAAGTGAATAAAAGTTTCCAAAGTTGGAAGAGATCGAAGTGGTAATATATTTTATGGTATTAGCAAAGATGTTCCGTCCGATTCCAATGCCATACACCACATCAAAGAGGCTCTTTCGTAACATAATAATGTCAGCAGCATCTTTTGCTAGATCACTTCCTGTTTGTACTACGATCCCCACATGAGCTGCCTTGAGTGCCGGCGCATCATTGATACCATCACCTAAAAACCCCACGGTATATTGTTTACGAAACAGTTCCACAAGTTCATACTTTTGCGCAGGTAAAAAGCGTGCAAACACGACATAGTGCCCTAAGGCCTCTTTTTTTTGCTCATCAGAAAGATCCTCAAACTCAGCCCCTGAGATGGCACAATCTAACGTATCTGAAAGACCGATCACTTTCGCAACATAACCCCCTACCTCTTTGCTATCTCCCGTAACCACCTTAATGCCTATGCCTAATTTGCGTGCTTTCATAAGTGCTGGGGCTGCAGTCGTTTTTATGGGATCTGTATAGGCGATAAAGCCGGCTAATTTGAGCGGCCTATCGGTAAGCGCTTTTGCCTGCTCTGCGTAGCCAAAGGCAAGAATTCGGTTACCTTGAGAAGTTTGTGTTGCTATCCAAGAATGTGCTTCCGGAGTAATGTCCTGAGGGCAGGTCTCTTCAACCGTGCCTCTCACAATAAGCGTAGTAATCCCTTCCTTTTCAACGAGCAGAGCACTCGTTCTTTTTTCAGGATCAAAAGGCTGCTCATCGAGCACCTTGTACTGTCCTGTTTCTTTCTCGGCAGATGTAAGTGCCAACAAGGTCGCATGGTCAAAGGCATCAGTTAACGGATGGCGAGAGATCAGCTGGGCAAATTGGCGTAAAGGGACTCCCGGTTGTTCATACCATGAGGCAACAGCAAGTTTATTTTCAGTAAGAGTACCCGTCTTATCGGTAAGAAGCATCGTAATGCTTCCTATATCTTCAATAGCTGAGAGCCTTTTTACAATGACATTATGCTGAGCCAATAATACTGCTCCTTTTGAAAGAGCAAAGGTAGTTACCGTCGGTAACATTTCAGGAGTCAATCCAATAACCAAGGCGATAGCGAAGATAAATAACTCAAGAAGATCGGTATCCCACCCTTTTACCAGGAGATGAGAAAAGATTACGCACGGAAGTGTTAAGCCCACAACAATTAAGAGAAATCGACTCAACGAATCGAGCCGCTCTTGAAAGCCGCTTTGCTGGAAATTCTCAAGGGTTTCTCTGCTAACCTCGCCAAATATGGTCTGAGGACCTGTTTCAACAACAATACCGCGAGCAGTGCCTTGGGCAATAATCGTACCGAAAAAGGCGATATTTCGTGCTTCATAGATATCTTTTGCGGCAGCTGGAAGTACCTCACCCGTTTTTTCACTGTGGGTAGACTCACCGGTAAGTAAGGATTCATCAATGCGAAGCTTCCCAGAAATAATCCTCACATCTGCAGGTACGTAGTTACCCTGCTCAAGGATAACAAGATCTCCAGGAAGTAAGGCATCATGAGGGATAAGATGTACCTCTCCATCACGAATAACAGGACATATAAGTTGCAAATGTTGCTTAAGCAGCTCTAGGGCTCGAGAAGCTCTATACTCTTGAAAAAAGGTCATGAGCCCATTAACGAGTACAATGCCTAGGATAATCAGGGCATTTATTTTACTTTCAAGGAAAAATAGGGCTATAGCTGATGCTATGAGCAGCAGAATAAACATTGAAGTAAATTGACGAAACAATAATGTCGGCCACTTAAGTTGGCTCGTTGCAAATACATTGAGCCCAACAGTTTTTTTAAGTATGTCAACCTGCTTCTGTGAAAGTCCTTGTACCGAGGAGGTTGCTAACTCTTTCTCAAGCTGTTCAGTGGATTTATTCGTAAATGATAATGATTGTGAGTTCATGCTGCACCTCGCTAACCATACCTTTGCATGCACACGTGAGCATCATAGGTGGTACGATACTGTACCATACACAAGAGCATGAGCCAAGTTTTAAAGAGACGTTCACTTGCTCCAGTGCATAAATACCGATACACTTAGGAGGTACCATTCAAAAGGAAATCTATGAATGTCATCGAAACGATCGGTCAACACCTACACGATACGCTACAGAGCCTTTTTAACAGCCATGTTCAACTCATTAAAAAAGCTCAGCTCACGATTAATACTGATAAGCAGAAGTCTGAATTTGGTGACCTGAGTTCAAATGCTGCTCTAATCATAGCCAAAGAGCTTGGCGAAAATCCTCGCGCTGTTGCTCAAAAGATTCTCGCTGCACTCAAGCATCCCTACATTGAACGGGCTGATATAGCAGGTCCTGGTTTTTTGAATATCTTTCTTTCACCAGAAGCTTTCAAGAAACTTGCAACAGAGCTGTATGAAGACAGAGCACTCTTTTTTTCTCGCAATTCAGCTCCTAAGCAGTCCTACTCCGTAGAGTTTGTCAGTGCGAACCCTACAGGTCCTTTGCATGTGGGGCATGGACGTGGCGGCATCATTGGTGATGTCCTTTCACGGATTCTCTCGTTCCTTGGCCACACCGTGGTAAAAGAATTCTATGTCAATGATGCTGGTGCCCAAATTCACAAACTTGGCCTCTCATTTAAAGCACGCTGCATGCAAGTATCAGGCTATGACATGGCAGTTCCTGAAGATGGCTATCAGGGAGAATATTTAGTGGCATTAGCACAAGAGTGCTATGATACGTATGGAACTGAGCTTCTTTCAAAGACTGATGAGTTTTTTAGCTCATATGCAAAAGAGCATCTTCTTAAAAATATTACTACTACCCTTGCTGAGTATGGTATCACCTTCGATATATGGTTTTCAGAGAAGACCCTTCATGATACCGGCGCTATAGATCAGGTACTTGAGCAGCTTACTGCATCAGGGTACCTCTATACAGAAGATGGCACCATCTGGTTACGATCAACTACCTTTGGTGATGATAAAGATCGTGTGGTCAGAAAAAAGACGGGGGAGCTCACCTATATTGCTGCCGATATTGCCTATGTACAAGACAAAGTGGCTCGAGGATTTGATCATCTTATCTTCGTGCTTGGGCAAGACCATCATAGCTATGTTACGAGACTTAAAGTAGTTATGCAGGTTCTTGGCTATGATCCAAAACGATTAGATGTAATTTTGTATCAATTAGTAACCGTTAAAGAAAGCGGGCTCGCACTGAAGCTCTCTAAACGTGCTGGACGTATTGTCAACCTTGAAGATATTATTAAAACAGTAGGAACTGACGTAGCACGCTTTTTTTATCTGCATAAAAAAGCGGATGCCCATCTTGATTTTGATCTTGATTTGGCACTCAAGCACACCGATGAAAATCCGGTCTATTATATACAATATGCCTATGTTCGAATAAAAAGCATTCGTGAAAAAGCACTCCAACATGAGCTATTCCATAAGTTAACTGCAGAAGACATACAAAAGCTTCAGCCTGCAGACCAGCTGCTTCTTAAGAAAATTGCATCACTCAAGGAACACCTTGAAAGTATCCAGCACAGTTACCAAACACATCAGCTTGCCTATTATACTATAGAGCTTGCCCAGGCATTTCATGCCTACTATACACATCATAAAGTAATCGATGTCGATCAGGTCGCACAAAGCAGAGCACGTCTCATACTTATTGAACTTGTTGAGCATACCCTCAAAACATGCTTCGATTTATTGGGAATCAGTGCTCCTGAAAAAATGTAACGGAGGAAAACTATGGTAGTTCGATCAAAACACCGCAAAGAAGCAACCGTAAGTCTTATTCTTCTTAAGGACGACCATGTTCTCCTTTTAAAACGGCATAGTACAGGCTGGGCAGATGGCTACTTTGCCCCGGTGGCTGGGTGTGTAGATGATAATGAGAGCATCGTAGATGCGGTAATCCGAGAAGCGCAGGAAGAAGCAAATATTACTGTACGACCAGAATGGCTCACGTTTGGGTGTGTCATGGATGCTCACATCATTGGTCGTGGTCAAGATTGCATAGACTTCTATTTCATTGCTACCCGCTGGGAAGGAGAAATTACCAATAATGAGCCGCATAAGCACAAAGATCTTGGCTTCTTTCCCCTCTCCAACTTACCTGAGGAAACTCTGCCCTTTGTAAAAGTGGCCATAGCTCATGCGCTACAAGGCACCCGTTTTGGAGAAATCGGTTGGAAAAGTCCGGTTGAAATTTGCTAATTCGTATGCCCAAAAAACATCTACTTTAAGACCATTAAACTTCCGGTCTCTCACCCGCATTCTTTTGCTGTCTTTCCATGAAACACCACTCAGGTTGCACTCATGCCAATAAGCTCAAGAAGCCCGTGCATGTAAGACTTTCTTGCAGAAGCAGATGGTGCTCAACTCCTTAAATAATCAGTGCCGCTTATCGTGCCTTGATGAACTTTTTCAATTTCATTTTTAATTATTTATCTCTTGATTAAAAAAAATAATCTCTAAAAGTATTGAATTTAAAAGCCTCTTCGTAGTATGCTCGTAGCTGGGGACGAAAGCAGAAACAGCATACGTTCGTCATAGGGCACTTGCTGCTTCTGCTTTCTCAAAATCATCGGCTTGTAGAAAGCCAATGCATTCAGACATCATAGGTACTTCTGGGGGGGAGAGACTATGAAGCTATCACATGCACGCATTGCATGCATGCTTTTGCTGACCATTTCATATACAACTATAGAGTCTATAGAAAAAAGCACTCGAGCATCGACTCTAAGAAAGATGCATCTAGACCACCCGGTACGCGTACTTTTACAAGAGAAGCCTTCTGGAGAAATACTATGGACCTTTTCAAGCTCTCACGGATTCTTTCTCTATAATCCGCACACAAAGATGGTACAGCGCATACATGACAAAGAGCTTCTGGTAACTCGCATACCGGGAGCTTTTATCGCCAATGGAAAACGATATCCATATGACCAACTTTTTCTCATTCCGAACAAGGGACTCATTAGTTTTGAGTCCATCCCCTATGAGGGAACATGTGCACTCCATGATCATGAAGGAAGAGCCTCTCTTGTAAACCATATCGGCCTTGAAGACTATCTTGCCGCCGTACTTCCTTACGAGAGTATTCCAAGTTGGCCCGATGAAGTGCAGAAAGCACTCTGCATAGCCTGTCGGACCTATGCAGTCTACAAAATCCAATCAGAGCGAAATGACTCACTGCCCTACGACCTTAAGAATACTGTTCTTGACCAAGTTTATCGTGGCCAGGCACGTAAAACCTCTCTTAAAAAAATCGTAGACGAAACGAAGGGCATTATCATCACGCACGAGGGAAAGCCCATTCTTGCAATGTATAGTGCTGTATGTGGCAGCATTATACCTGCCGAAAAAAAATCATCGATCTACACAAAAGCACCCTATTTAAAAAGGCCCTATGCCTGTACTCACTGCAAAGACCAACCTTTGTATTCCTGGAAAACAACCTACACGCTCAAAGAGCTTGAAGGTCCTTTGCAAAAAGTTTTTTATGGGCTCGGACAGCTCAAAGAGATCCATATCAAGTCATATGATCATGCGGGTATTGCTCAACAACTAGTGCTTACCGGTTCAAAAAAGACGGTCCTCATGTGTGCACATGACTTTAGAATGCTGTTCCTTAAAATACGGAGCCTCTGCTGCACTTTTTCTACAAAGAATGGCATCCTTATTGCACAAGGACGCGGACATGGGCATCACATCGGATTATGTCAATGGGGAGCTTATACGATGGCAAACCTCGGAAACTCATATCAGGAGATTTTGGAGTTTTACTATCCAGAGACGAGCCTCGCGGCCTACGAGAGTTTAGGTGCAGTAACACATATAAGATAAAGTCTTGCCTTTGTGAAGATGCTTATGGTAGTTTAGCTTAAACGAGTTACTCTCTGTTAAAAACCGTTTTTACTAAAAAGGATGCTCATGAAGAAACTCTTGCTCACGTTACTCGTCATGTCTTATAGCCTTACTGCTCAGGTGGGTCCTCAACCATTGTACATCTCCAATATAACTTTCAATCCTCAAGGGGGATGTGGCGCAGGCAACAGCGTAAACATCTTAGCAACCGCCGCGGGGGGTCAACCTCCCTATACCTATAGTTTAATCAATCGCACAACCGGTATTCAAGTCCCAGGTTCTCCCCAAACGAGCCCAACTGCAACATTTACTGATGTTGAAAATGGCGTGGGGTTTAATTTACTGGTAACAGATTCAGCAGGCACCTCGATAAAATTATTACTTGAAACTGAGCCTTCTCAAACTCAACAAATAATCATGAATATTACTTCATTACCTCTTGGCACTGGTCCAGGCTGCATTACTTTGCAAGTAGTCGGACCTGCAGGTAAATCTACCGGCACAGCCTTGGTTACGCTTACATCCACGCTCGGGTCTCAAGTAGGGGGAACAACGCCGATACCTGCCCCATTCATTCAGCAATTTTCTGCTTTCCCAACCTCAGGAACGTCGAGACTTATAGCTTCTGTTTTCGTCTTCAATGATTGCACACCTGTAGGCTTCGACATAGAATTTCCTTTTCCACAAGGAACGGCTAATGCATTGAAAGCGTACATCTTCAACAAATATTGCAGCTGTGCTTTAAGCAAGGCTACCTTGGCGCTGCCGGCAATGTAATGATCTTCTGTATCATCCTGATAATCTATGGGGCGCTTCAGCGCCCCACGTGTTAGCAACAATATGAATTTCCCTTACTGGTTCAAGAATACAATGAAGACTGCATACGCTAGGCTACTCGTAACAGGAGATTTTAGAGCTTGTATTATCGAGATACTAAGCGCCTACGACTATTTAGGTTCATTTGCTCATAGAAGATAAAATTGTTGCATTTTTAAAAATGCTTATGATAATGTATCGTTGACGCGTTAATACCTTACAGAAACTATAGTTACTAAAAGGGAAGAATATGAAAAAACTCTTGCTCACATTACTCGCAATACCACTGAACCTTGCTGCTCTAGCGGGCCCTCAACCCTTATATATTTCAAATCTTACCATCAACCCCCAAGGGTGCACCAATCCCAACCCGGCACTTGCACCAATGGCAAATATCTTAGCAACGGCTGCAGGTGGGCAACCTCCCTATACGTACACATTACTCGTAGAAGGCAAGCCTTTCGGTGGTTCTCCGTTAACAACGGCAACTGCAAATTTTGCCGGTATCCCCGTTAACTCGCTTGTGATTTTGACGGTAACAGATTAGGCAAATAATTCTGTAACCAATACCATTACACTTCCTACTTCTCAAACTCTGCAAGTAAGCATGAATATTACCTCATTGCCACTTGGCAATGCTCCAGGTTGCTTTACATTGCAAGTTGTCGGACCTGGAGGAAAACTTACTGGCTCAGTTTTTGTTGGTATTGGATCTTCTTTACCAATTGCCGAGACGAATGCGAAATTACTCCCTGCGCCTTTTATTCAGCAATTTGCAGCATTCAGAACTCCAGGGACATCCACACTCACGGCAGTAGTAATAGTCGAAAATGATTGCACAACTGGTTCAAGTAGCGTTTTTAGTATCACCTTTCCTTTTCCGCAAGGAATCTCTAATGCCTTGAAAGCCTACGTCTTTAACAAATATTGCAGCTGCGCTCTAAACAAAAACACAATATTGGTTTCTTAAAATATCTTATCTGCTTGAACTGCATAGTTCTTTCTTGATAGAAAGGGGTGCTTAAGCACCTCTTTCTGTAAGTAACGCTATAACTTTCTCTTAATAGTTCAAGAATGCAATACAGGTTTTTAAAAAGAAATCATGAAGAAAAGCTCAATCAAAACAGCATTCCTTTTAATACTTGCAAATACCTTGAATCCTCATCTGTAACAAATCATATAGTCGCGTATTAACGGAGCAAAGGCCCGGCAGCAGGTCCAACCCATTAGGCATAATATTTTGTCCCACTAACTACTTATGCGACCTAACATGAATCATGCTGAAAGTGAATTTTATAAACCCTTAAAAAAAAGACAAAAACATTGCTTTATCAAAAATGCTTATGGTAATTTAGCTTATGACGCGTATTACATGCCAAACCTATTTTACCAAAAAGGAAACTCATGAAGAAACTTTTACTTACATTACTTATGCTCCCAGCTAGCCTTGCTGCTCTATCGGGTCCGCAACCATTATATTTCTCAAATATTACCATCAATCCTCAAGGGTGTACCAACCCCAATCCAGCAATTGCACCGACGGCAAACATCTTAGCAACTGCTGCAGGTGGTCAGCCTCCCTACACGTATACATTAATCGTAGAAAACATACCCTTCGGTGGTTCTCCATTAACAGTGCCAACTGCTAGTTTTGCAAACGTTCCTGTAGAAGAGACTACATCGTTGCAAGTAACAGATTCAGCGAATAATACTGTAACAACTATGCTCGTGCTTTCTCCTTCTCAAACTCTGCAAATAGCCATGAATATAATTTCATTACCACTTGGCAACGCACCGGGATGCATTTCCTTGCAAGTCTTCGGACCCGGAGGAAAGCTAACTGGTTCGGCCATAGTTGGCATTGGGTCCTCTCAAGCAATTGCCGTACAAAATGAGAAAGAAATACCTGCTCCATTCACTCAACAATTTGCTGCATTCCGCACTCCAGGAACATCGACGCTTACAGCGCAGATTGAAGTCCTCAATGACTGCGGTACTAGTACTAGCAATTTTGAGTTCATCTTTCCTTTTCCGCAAGGAAATGCAAATGATTTGAAAGCGTACATTTTTAACAAATATTGCAATTGTAATCTAAGCAGTAATACAATATCAGTATCCTAAAATACCTCGTATGCTTGAAATCATATTTTTTGAAAAGTAGGGGGGCGTATAAGCGCCCCCTTAGAGTTAGCAACGATATACATTTTCCATAACAGTGCAATAAAACGATGGAGGTTGTACTAAGAAATTACGAACAAAAGGTTAAAAAAGATTGCTTTTTTAAAAACACTTATGGTAAATTTACGTTAGACGCGTTAATATATGTTCAAAATCCACAATTTTACTCAAAGGAAGTTAATGAAGAAACTCTTACTCACATTGCTCGCGATGCCTATCAGCATTGTTGCTCAGACGACGGGTCCTCAGCCGTTATTTATCCAAAATATAACTATCAGTCCTAATGGATGTGAATCGTCAACTGGAACAGTTGCGCCAACTGCAAATATATCAGTGACCGCCACAGGTGGAACCCCTGATTCTAAAGGTCAATATACGTATAATTTAGCTGACCTCGGTGGCACTCCGGTCACAGGCTCACCCCAAACTGGAGTAACAGCGAACTTTACTGATGTTCCTACAGATCAAGACGGAGATTCTACAAGTTATAATTTAACCGTAACTGATTCTTCAAGCACTGGCTCACCAGTAGAATATGAAGTGACATTTACTGAAGCTAACCCAAACCAGACAATAAGCATGACCATTACTTCATTGCCACTTGGCAGTGCTCCAGGATGCATTACCTTGCTCGTTACTAATCCTGCAGGTAATACTACTGGTACTGGCACAGTTGACTTTGCAATTTTTCCATCAACTGAGGATGAGCCTACTCCTACGACAATAACCAAAGCGCCTTTCCAACAGACGTTTTCTGCTTTCCCAACTCCAGGGAGCACAGAACTTAAGGCTGAAGTAACTGTTCACGGTGATTGTACCTTCGACAATGGAATTGCTGACTACGTCATAACGTTTCCCTTTCCTCAAGGATTATCTAATGCACTGAAAGCCTATATTTTTAACAAATATTGCAGCTGCACCTTGCAGAGCAGCACGGTCAAGGTAGTAACACCTACAGCCTAGTGTGCACGCTTAATGTAATTTTTGAATCTGTCAGGAGGGGCGCTATAAGCGCCCCTCTTTGCATGAGACAGGACCCATGCATACATTGCACCAACCACAAGTCTAGGAAAATGGTTTGCGAGTGATTCATACAACAAAAACCTGATATCTTACAGGACAAATTATTGCTTTCTTAAAAATGTCTATGGTAAGTTAGTTTAGACACGTTAATATATGTTCAAAATCCATAATTTCACTCAAAGGAAGTTAATGAAGAAACTCTTACTCACATTACTCGCAATGCCTATCAGCATTGTTGCTCAGACTACGGGTCCTCAGCCGTTGTTTATCCAAAATATAACTATCAGTCCTAATGGATGTGTATTACAAACTGGAACAATTGTACCAACTGCAAATATATCAGTGACCGCCACAGGTGGAACTCCTGATTCTAAAGGTCAATATACCTATAATTTAGCTGACCTGGGTGGCGATGCTGTCACGGGCTCACCACAAACTGGAGTAACAGCGAACTTTACTGATGTACCTACAGCTATTAACGGAGACCCTACAAGTTATAATTTAACCGTAACCGACTCTTCAAACAGTGGCTCGCCAGTAGAATATGAAGTGACTTTTAATCAATCCGCAACAAAATCAGTAAGCATGACCATTAATTCATTGCCACTTGGCAGTGGTGCAGGCTGCATTACCTTACTCGTTATTAACCCTGCAGGCAACACAACGAATCCTAACCCAGTTCAATTCGCAATTTTTCCATCAACTGAGGGCGAGCCTACTCCTACGACATTAACCGAGGTCCCTTTTCAACAGACGTTTTCTGCTTTCCCAACCCCAGGGAGCACAGAGCTCACCGCTGAAGTTACGATCGACGGTGATTGTGACAATGGCGATGGCGTCGCTGACTTCAAAATCGTATTTCCCTTTCCTCAAGGACTATCGAATGCACTGAAAGCCTATATTTTTAACAAGTATTGTAGCTGCACCTTGCAGAGCGGTACCGTTAAAGTAGTGACACCTACAGCCTAGTTCACGCTTAATGTAATTTTTGAATCTGTCAGGAGGGGCGCTATAAGCGCCCCTCTTTGCATGAGACAGGAGCCCTGCATACATTGACCAATCACAATCCTAGGAATATGGTTTGCAGCTTTGGGAGATTCATACAACGAAAGGCTGATATCTTAAAAGGACAAATTGTTGCTTTCTTAAAAATATCTATGGTAAGTTAGTTTAAACGCGTTAATATATGTTCAAAATCCACAATTTCACTCAAAGGAAGTGTATGAAGAAACTCTTACTCACATTACTCATAATGCCCATCAGTCTTGCTGCACAAGTGGGTCCTCAGCCATTGTTCATCCAAAATATAACTCTCAGCCCGAATGGGTGTTTTGATGGAGAAACACATCCAGACACCGCGTCAACTATATCGGTAACCGCTTCAGGTGGTACTCCTAATTCTTCAGGTCAATATACCTATACTTTAACCAATCTCAACGGTACGCCTGTTGCAGATTTCCCATCCCAAACTGCCGTAACAGCGAACTTTGTTGATGTCCCTACTGGTGTAGACGGAGATCCGATAAGTTATAATGTAACCGTAACCGACTCTTCAAACAGTGGCTCGCCAGTAGAATATGAAGTGACTTTTAATCAATCCGCAACAAAATCAGTAAGCATGACCATTACTTCATTGCCACTTGGCAGTGGTGCAGGCTGCATTACCTTACTCGTCACTAACCCTGCAGGCGACGGTGAAGTTCATTTTGCAATTTTCCCGTCGACCGAAAATGAACCCACTCCTGCGATAGTAACCAAAGCGCCTTTCCAACAGACATTTTCTGCTTTCCCAACCCCAGGGAGCACAGAGCTCACTGCTGATATTGCTGTTCTCGGTGATTGTGGTGGCGTCTCTGACTTCAAAATCGTATTTCCATTTCCTCAAGGACTATCGAATGCACTGAAAGCCTATATTTTTAACAAGTATTGTAGCTGCACCTTGCAGAGCGGTACCGTTAAAGTAGTAACACCTACAGTTGCCTAATGCACGCTTAATGTAATTTTTGAATCTGTCAGGAGGGGTGCTTATAGCGTCCCTCTTTGCATGAGACAGGAACCCTGCATACATTGACCAATCACAAGCCTAGGAATATGGTTTGCAGCTTTGGGAGATTCATACAACGAAAGGCTGATATCTTAAAAGGACAAATTGTTGCTTTTCAAAAAATATCTATGGTAAGTTAGTTTACACGCATTAATATGTATCAAAATCCACTATTTCACTCAAAGGAAGTATATGAAAAAACTCTTACTCACATTACTCGCAATACCTATCAGCATAGCTGCTCAGACGACGGGTCCTCAGCCTTTATTTATCCAAAATATAACTATCAGTCCTAATGGGTGTGTTGAAACTCCTGGCACTGGTATACCAACGGCAAATATATCAGTAACCGCTTCAGGTGGTACTCCTGATTCTAAAGGTCAATATACCTATAATTTAACTGCACTGGATGGCGATCAGGTCACAGGCTCACCCCTAACTGGAGTAACAGCGAACTTTACTGATGTCCCTATAGATAATCACGGAGACAGTACAAGTTATAATTTAACCGTAACTGATTCTTCAAGTACTGGCTCCCCAGTAGTATATAAAGTGTCTTTGACTGAAGCTAGCGCAAACCAGACAATAAGCATGACCATTACGTCTTTGCCTCTCGGAGGTGGAAAAGGATGCATTACGTTAGATGTAGTTAATCCAGGTGGCAGCCCAACAAATACTGGTCCCGTTGAATTTGCAATTGTACCCACACCAGAAGTGACTACAGCTACCCTTAAAGACGTGTCTAAAGCTCCCTTTCAGCAGACATTTTCGGCTTTCCGAAGCACCACTACATTTACAGCTCTTATAAATGTTCTCGGTGATTGTACTCCACAAGATGATGAAAGTAGTTTCTCCATCCAATTTCCATTTCCTCAGGGAATAGCGAATGCTTTGAAAGCCTACATATTTAACAAATATTGTAGCTGCGCTTTACAGAGCAACACCATATTTATCGAACCTGTATAGGATCATAATCATATTTTTATAAGTAGCTATAGGGGCGCTTAGGCGCCCCTTCTTCATGAAAGGCAATTCAAAAAAAGCGACGTACACCACAGAGTTTGAAAAAATAAGTGTCAAACCTTAAAAGAAATTTGATACGTCCAAAATTACCTCCATCCCATTGCCCTTTCCAAGGAAGCTCTGCATGAAGCAAATCTGCAGCTAGTAAGTCGGTGAATGTTCTCTATTCATGCGTAACGGCTGACACCTCCCTTTGACATTTGTGGGCCCTCGCTGTAGAGTACGTGCAAAGCTCTTTAAAAAAAACTAACTTATGAAAACCGAGAGAGCTAAGATAGTACTTTGAAGGAAATAACCATGAATGGTACGTACGTATATATTTTCGCGATGATAAGCTTCATGACCTCTGACATGATGTGTCTCCCACAAACAGCTCACGCTTATTTCCCTCTACAGAAACATGCATCCTTATACAAGAAGCTTGCTCTTGAACATCCTGTTCGAATTCTTCTTTGCGAAAGTCTCCCTTCGGACGTGCACTGGAAGCTTTCATGCGAAGGCGGCATTTCACTCTATGATCCTATCACAGGTCGTACAAAGCCTCTTGATGATAAGGTACTTGAACTCTCCTCTGAGGGCTCCTCGTTATACTACAACACCAAAAAAATAGATCGATCTCAGCTCTTTTTTCTCCCAAGAAATGGGATCCTCCAATGTAATGGCATTGGCTATCCGGGAATAGTTTCTCTTGAGAGAACGTCAGATGCTACCTACCTTGTAAACCACGTAGGACTTGAACCCTATATAGAATGTGTACTTCCCTATGAAGGGGTGCCAAGCTGGCCCGATGAAGTGCAAAAAGCCATGTGTATTGCCTGCAGAACCTATGCTGTAGCTCGCGTATCAAGTAAAAGGGCACTTGGCAGGGACTGGCCCTATCCCTTTGACCTTTACTCAGGCGTCGAAGACCAAGTCTATAGAGGCTATGAATCAGGAGTCAGTCTTAAAAGAATAATTGATGCAACAAAAGGCCTCATCATCACCCATGACAGGAAACCTATCCTTGCCATGTTTAGTGCAGTTTGTGGGGGTGTCATCCCAGGCGAGAAGAAAACTGATGTATTTGAGCTGGCCCCTTATCTCAAAAGGAACTATGCATGCACCCATTGCAAAGATAATAAATACTTCAGGTGGGAAAACACACTACCCTATTCTGACCTTGAAGGTCCGTTAAAAAAAGAATTCCCCGAGCTTAAGGGTGTTGCATCAGTAGCAATCGACGGTTTTGATCTTGCAGGCATTGCCCAGAATATTCTGATAACCGACACCGAGAACAAAACATTTCGTATGATAGCGCATGATTTTAGAATGCTCTTCTATAAACATATGCGAAGCGCCTGTTGTGAAATAATTCCGCATACGCACATGCTCCAAATGAAGGGCAAAGGCTACGGCCATCATATTGGGCTCTGTCAATGGGGAGCCTATGCGATGGATCTCCAAGGACACTCGTACAAAACAATCCTGAGCTTCTTTTATCCAAGCACGCTGCTTACTCTGCTTAAAAAGGGAAGAATTCTAAAGACTTGGTAGCACTTTGCTTGCACGCGAAGCCGACTTCTCATGAACGAAATAACGTTGTATTCCTAAATAAAGAGCATCCACAAGAGTGTCTTTATATGCTTTGGTAAGTAGCTGTTTTTCCGTCTCCTTATGAGAGAGGTAGGCAAGTTCAACAAGCACCGAAGGACATACTGAGTGCACGAGCACGTTAAATTTTGACGCACGAATACCCAAATCAATAGTATTGACGTTCCCAAGAGTACCACCACCAAATTCAGGCTTTACCTCATGGCTCAAGTCATAATGGATAGCACTTGCTAACGCATAGGACTTCATGGGGAATTTATCTTCGTAAGGGACATATACTTCAAAGCCCCGAATCTTTTCATTCGGCGAAGAGTTTAAATGGAGCGACACCAAAATATCTGCTTTCACCTCGCGAGCAATATACGCCCTCATTTTCAAATCATTGATCAAGTCTCGAGGGTCAAGTGCATAATCTCCTGTATGGGTGAGCACTACCGTAAAGCCCTTCGCTCGCAACCGATCAGCAAGCAGCAGTGCTAACTCAAGTACAGCATGTTTTTCAATCACCTGCTGTGACGGACTTGCAGATCCGATATAGGGTCCTCCATGACCCGGGTCGATCACAATCGTACCATAAGGGAGGTTCTTACTCTTGCGCGCTTCAGTAGGTATCATGCCACTCATACAGAGCACCATAAGAGCATAGTAACATACTTTGAAAGATCTTTTGATCGGATACTTGAATATCATAGATTCCTCTGTTTAAGCTGCCACAGCAGGTCGAGCGCCTGCTTTGGACTAAGGTTATCATAATCGAGCTGCGCAAGCTGCGCCGCAATATACTGCCCTTTTTCTCGCTCTTTATCAAGATGCACCACATAGGCCTCAAGTTCCTGGTTGCGTAATTGCAGAGCCTTAAGATGTTGAGTCTCTCCTCCAGCAGTGCCGCCGACATCATCTGTACGAGGTGCAGCGTGCGCTCGTGTTCCTTCTAAGAGGGTAAGCTCGGCAACTATGTCCCGCGCACGTGCCACAATACTTGGAGGTACCTGCGCAAGCGCGGCTGCTTCTAATCCAAAACTTCCATCGGCCACTCCCGGCAAAATTTTATGAAGAAGTACCATCGTCTGATCAGCTTTCATACTTGCGGCATAATAGGGCTTAATTCCGGGCATCATGGTACACAGCACAGTCAGCTCATGGTAATGGGTCGCAAATAGACAGCGGGCCTGAATGGTCGCATAGAGATGCTCAACAACTGCCTGTGCTATCGCTAACCCATCAAACGTACTCGTGCCTCTGCCCACTTCATCTAAGATAACCAAGCTTTTCTGAGTAGCCTGTTTACAAATAAGGGCCGTTTCTTCCATCTCAACAAGAAAGGTACTTTTGCCTTCAGCAACATTATCTGAAGCACCAATACGCGTAAATACTCTATCAACAATACCAAGATGCGCCTCAGCTGCCGGCACAAATGATCCTATCTGCGCCATAATACAGATTAAAGCAACTTGTCTAAGAAACGTCGACTTACCTCCCATATTAGGACCGGTAATAATCCATAAAGAAGCCTCATCAGTCAATTCGACACTGTTGGGAATAAAGCGCTCTTGTATACGACTTTCTACGACCGGGTGCCTTCCGTCTTTAATACTGATAGTTTGCTCAGTAAGCATGTAGGGTTTAACATAGCTCATTCCATAGGCAACCTCGGCAAGAGCTTCCAGGCAATCGGCATAGGCAAGTGCATAGACACCCTTTTTCAATGCAGGAATATGGTGCTCAATCTGCTGCTTTACCGATTCATACAGATCTTTCTCTACCTGTGCTATATCTGCCCGGGCCCTTTTTAGATTATACTCAAGATCTTTGAGCTCCTGTGTAGTAAACCGCTCACGATTTGCAAGAGTCTGGATCCTGAGATACCCGCTTGGAACAAGATGAAGATTTGGCTTGGTAACTTCGATACCGTACCCATGTACCTGATTATACTTTACTTTCAAAGAGGTTATACCTGTTCGCTCCTGCTCCCGCTGTTCAAAGGCTGCTACTGCCTGAGCTCCCTGCTCAACTAACATACGTAAGCGATCAAGCTCAGCATTATACCCTTTTTTAATAAGCCACTCACTTGACGTATCATCATTAATGGAACCTGCTAACAAGGTCGTAACCCCTGCATAATCACCAATTTGGCTCGTTAAAGATTTGAGTAGGGATACATTACTTTCTGAAGTCTTCGTTGCTAACAGCTGTCGAATAGCTGGAACTATGGTTAATGCGGCATAGAGTGCTTGATAATCATGAAGATGTGCCCGTCGAAGAGCAATACGACCAATAATGCGCTCAAGATCTCCAAGGGACTTACAAGATGTTCTGAGTGCCGTTTTAAATGAATGATCTTTTACCAATAGCTCAACAGCATCCTGACGCTCTTCAATATGCTTTTTGTTTATCAATGGGCGAAGTATCCACTTTTTAAGCATGCGCGAACCCATAGGTGTTACCGCCTTATCAAGCACCGAAAAAAGAGTATGCTTTAAAGATCCATCTTGGTTGTTTTTTACAAGCTCAAGGTTCCTTTGCGTTGCTGCATCGATCAGTAAATAGTCCTCAGGTCGGTAGAATGAGAGCTGCTTTAGTTCATTGAGTCCCTGCTCATGTGTCCTTTTTAAATAGGTGTATAAAAGTTCTATAGCGCCTTGAAAGCTTTCTGAGGATATCGGTTCGACAAGTCGTTGTGCTACCCATGCCTGTGCATCAAATTGCTCCTGTGTCGTAGGAGCTTCCTGCACAGAGACCACCACGCCCTGTCGCTGGAAAAAGGTCACATAGGAACTCGGAGCTTTTGTTTTTAAGACTACCATCTCGTCGGGCATAAATCGGGTAAGCTCAGCCTCTAAAGCGGTCAACGTACATTCAGAAAAAAGGGTCACAAAAAGCTGTCCCGTCAGAAGCTCAGCACAAAGAAAGGTCCACGAGTTCTCAGTCGCATAGAATACCGCTAAATAGGACGCTGACTTTTCTTCGAGCAGTTTTGAGTCAGTAAGCGTCCCTGGAGTAAGCACAGCAGTAATACCACGCTCCACCAATTTTCCTGGGCGCGGCTCTTCTAGTTGGTCACAGAGTGCAACCTTAAAGCCAGCTTTAACTAACTTCGTCAGATAGTGATCGCGAACGTGCAAGGGAACTCCGCATAAGGGTATCGGTTCACCCCCATGAGATCCACGCTTGGTAAGTGCAATACCTAAAATAGACGCGGCTACTTGAGCATCTTCAAAAAAGAGCTCATAAAAGTCCCCCACTTGAAAGAGCAAGATAGTATCAGGATAGGCAGCCTTCAAGGAAAAATACTGCTGCATTAAAGGAGTGAGCGGCTTTTCAGACATGGGATCTCCCGCACAAGGGTGAGAAAGTTACCCAACTCAGTCTACTGCACCTACAAAAAAATCGCATCTTTTAACATCATAACAATGAAGATAGTCTGCACACGAGGTCTTTGGAGCAAGAGAATAACCTCTCGGAAGCTGAGTTATTACTGGAGCAAAGACTTTTTAACACTAGAGGGAGCATCACATGAAAACTCTCCCTTACCTGTTAACCAGGTAAGGGAGAGTTTTGTAATTCTATTTAGGAAAAGACTGTCTGGGCAACCTGTCCAATGATATCACCACCCAGTTGTTGCAATGGTCCTACGGTTGGTTCTGGTTCAGGCTTTCTCTCCAAATTAGGAAGAAGGTACTTCTTAATTATATTAAAATTACCTTTGCCATCTCGTTCCTTAAACCCTGCGGCGATGGTCACAGGCTCAAAGTTTTCAAGCTGCTGAACAATTAAGAACATCTTAGCATGCCAGAAGCTCATCATACCATCAAAGATTTCAGCTGTTATAGACTCTTCCTGTAAGAAAGCATTCATCATAACGATGAAGGCCTTCATTTCAGTGGCTATCGTTTCTCTGCATATTTCAGCACGGCTCTTCTGTATCAGATATTTTTCATCTTTAGGATTAAGGCTTTCGGTAACATAGTCCATGTATCCAAGTACCTGCTCCATCGCAGAGACTAAGTCATGGCAAGAGATCGCAAGACTTCTTTTATCTAGATTCTTAAGAGGAGCTTCAGGATTATGTGGATCAAGGTACTTGCCCGGCTCTAATTGCAGTGCTTGGAACCAGCCCATAAAACTCCCGATTGCATCAATGAACGGTGTTCCGCTGAGCATACACCAATTAATCGTTGGGTTAAGAGCAATATACCCATCAATCTGAGGTACATGGCGTAGCACTACCGACCCAGCTTGCGAGTACAAATAGGCCTTAACAATTGAGGGAAGCCAGTCACCGACTGTTTTCCCTGCAGATCTTACTTTATCGGTAATCCAAGGAAGCCACTGGGTTTGGATTCCAGGTATATGTGCATTTCTTTCTAAGGCATCTATACGCCCCTTATACTTCTCTACATCACCAACTTTTTTAGCAAGCTCAGCATGATCTTTTTGAGTAACGGGACTCGTATCTTCTGAAAAAAATGATCGTCGAATCATCTCAAAAGTCCCAAATGCCAATGCTCCATAGACCACGTACTTCGTCATACGTACCCTGCTCATTTTACTTGCCAGGGACTCCTTAAAAGCAACCACATTTTCAGATTTAAGCTGAGGTACAGCAAGCAGATTAAATTCTTCTTTCTGAGACGCGCTACAGAAAGCCCCTATACCTAAAAACACACACAGTATAATTTTTTTCATAGTATATATTCCTTGATTAAATACGATTCACGAGACATTCCTTCTAAAATGCCTTATCTATTTTTATAGTCTACTCAAAGAGACTCAATGACGCAAATGGCTCCCTGCCATCATCTTTCAAGAATCTTCTTTAAATATCTACCCGTATGACTTTTTGGATTCTGAGCAATATCCAATGGTGCGCCTTCTGCGACCACTAGACCGCCTTTATCACCACCCTCTGGACCCATATCTATGATATAGTCAACCGTTTTAAGAACATCAAGATTGTGTTCTATTACAAGGAGAGAGTTTCCCTTATCAACAAGATTCTGCAGTACTTTCAGTAATTTCTCAATATCACTTGCATGAAGCCCTGTTGTTGGCTCATCAAGCACATAGAGGGTCTTTGTACCCCTTTTAGCAAGCTCACTTGCCAGTTTAATGCGCTGTGCCTCTCCTCCTGACAATGTTGTTGAAGATTGTCCTAGCTGAAGATAATCAAGACCAACCTCGCACAGAAGCTGTAACTTCTTATGAAGCCGCTTATGGGCTTGGAAGAACTCAACCGCTTCACCCGCAGTCATTGAAAGGACTTCCGCTATGTTTTTTCCTTTAAAAAGAATTTCTCGGGTTTGGGAATTATACCGTGTACCCTTACAGACGCTACACGTCAAGGTAACGTCAGCTAAAAAGTGCATAGAGACGGTCACAATACCATCCCCTTTACAGTGGGAACAGCGCCCTTCAGGGACGTTAAAACTAAATCTGCCTACTTTATACCCACGAATAGTACTTTCAGGGAGTGAAGCAAACAATGACCTCACCTCATCAAATAGTCCAAGGTACGTTGCTGGCGTTGACCGGGAGCTACGTCCGATAGGAGCTTGGTCGATAACTACCAAATTTTCAAGAGCTTCGACACCTTCAAGTTTATTTTTTCCTGCAAACATCTCCTTCATCCATTCAGGAACTGCAGTTGAAGAACGCGTCAATGAGCGAGCTACAGCTGGTACCAGCTCTTCCATAATAAGCGTACTCTTACCAGAACCCGAAACCCCTGAGATCCCGCATAGTACTCCGAGGGGGAACTTAACGGTTATATGTTTCAAGTTATGGGTCGAAACATCACTCAGCACTAAATATCCTTTGGGTTCACGCACTGTTTTCGCGGCATGTATACCACGTCGGCCACTTAAATAATCACCGGTTAATGAAAGAGGATTTGCTGCTATCTCTTGTGGAGTTCCTACAGCAACCACCGATCCACCAAAGATTCCTGCTGCAGGGCCCATATCTATAATATAATCTGAGCTCATCATCGTATCGGTATCATGCTCAACCACTAAAATCGTATTCCCCAAATCTCGTAACTTATGGAGCGTCTTAATAAGGCGATCATTATCACGCTGATGCAGTCCAACACTTGGCTCATCCAAAATATAAAGTACGCCACTTAAGGCTGATCCTATTTGGGTAGCCAACCGAATACGCTGTCCTTCTCCACCTGATAACGTTCTTGACGTCCGATTTAACGACAGATACTCAAGTCCTACATCGCATAAAAAGGTCAATCGAGAGGATATTTCTTGATTAAGCCTTTCTGAAAGGATCGTTTGCTCTTCATCAAGCTCAAGCTTGGCAAAGAACTCTAGAAGATCTCTGACAGAAAGCTCTCCCAGCTCATAGATGTTCTTTCCACCGACTTTAACGGCCAATGCCGCCTTATGTAACCGCCTACCTTCACAGCTTGAGCAAACTACATGTTTATACGATTCACCCTCTTCATCCTCATGCTCATAACTTTCATAGAAACTACCAAGGCCATGGCATCGCTTACAGGCCCCTATAGGGGAATTGAAAGAAAAAAGGCGAGGCTCAAGCTCGGGAAATGAATATGCACAGCGCAAACACATGCGTGCTGCTGCATACATATGCTCTTCCTCCCCAACTATCACCTTACACATCCCTCCAGCAAGGGAGAATGCTCGCTCAATAGATTCCTGTAACCGAGAAATATCTTCAGTAGCTACATCAACCGAATCCAAGAGCAGATCGATCGTATGTCGCTCACTTTTTTTGAGCTTTAACATATAGATATCTTCAAGCCGCTTAAAATGGTACTGCTTACCGTCAATAATAAAGCGGTAATACCCTGCAGTGAATAGCTTATCAAGCTCATTAACAAACTCACCCTTCTTATACATAGCTATAGGAGCCGCGATGAGTACGGTCTGTCCTTTAAACTGCTTATGCAATAAATCGGCTATTTTATCAGGTTGGGTTGCTGCTATGGGAATCTGGCAGTCAGGGCATGCGAGGAAGCCAATGCGCGCAAAGAGCACGCGCAAATAATCATAAATCTCTGTAATAGTCCCTACCGTTGAACGGGGGTTGTGACCCACCGTCTTCTGATCTATAGCTATCGCAGGGCAAAGTCCATCGATACGATCAACATCAGGCTTCTTTGGCAATCCAAGAAACTGTCGTGCATAGGAAGATAATGATTCTATGTATCTTCTTTTGCCTTCAGTATAGAGGATATCAAGTGCTAGAGAGCTTTTCCCTGACCCTGAAGGCCCGGTAATCACCGTTAATGAGTCTTTAGGAATATCGATCGAAATATTCTTAAGATTGTGTTCCCGAGCACCTACAACCTTGATCCAATGATTTGTTTTCTTTGTCATGTGCTTGATTCTTCTCAAAATAGAGGATATCTTTGTGTATCCTAGTCACCAACCATACAGTATACTATAAAAAATTAAATCCTTAAAGGTATTATTTTATAACTGAATTGACCTTTTTTTGATTGTTTTTTAGATCTTGCGTATACTTGAATAATGCATGGTGAATGTAGCTCAGTTGGTAGAGCACCAGATTGTGGCTCTGGTGGCCGTGGGTTCAAGTCCCACCATTCACCCCAAGCTTTTTTTTTGACATCATACTAAAAAAGATTGAGTACCTTCTCAATTTTAGTATAGACTAAGGATCACATGTCGGGGCGTAGCGCAATTGGTAGCGCACTCGCTTTGGGAGCGAGGGGTTGTCAGTTCGAGTCTGGCCGCCCCGACCATATTCTTCACCTACCACTACTACAACGTACAGGCTATGTGGCTCATTGATCGCAGATATCTGCATTCCTTTGATTGGGTTAGCTTTTTT
>Ga0207145_1014_pt2 | contig 30125 bp, 18 predicted proteins | sample Alteio_BWMinHeat_35_FD_153578 | JGI IMG/M metagenome (GOLD analysis project Ga0207145, IMG submission 153578) | Enriched cells from forest soil in Barre Woods Harvard Forest LTER site, Petersham, Massachusetts, United States -... | ecosystem: Environmental > Terrestrial > Soil > Temperate forest >...
TCCTAGAAATGCCTGGGCATCTCCAATAGCATTTATAGCCCGCTCTGGATAGAGAGCACTGAAGATCTGTGTAATAGTCCCACCTTCAACGTCAAGGTCAACCGCAGCAGCAGTCGTTGCTGATGTCGTTGCTGATGATGATGTTGGTGCTGCAAATGCAAACGCACGATCTGCATTCAGGTTATCTTCAATCAGCTGATTCACAGCAGGTCCTGCAAGCACGACGCCTGCAGCGACTGCAAAGCCACTGATTCCTGCCAGTACAAACGAAGCGGCAACGTTTAAGCCAAGGTAGGTTAAAGCCATTTGAGTCACACCCAAGGCGGAGCCCAGCGCAATGGAGAGCGCACTAGTCACTGGTGCCGCGGTCACTGCAGCGACAGCCAAGCTACCAGTAATAGCAGTCACTGCTGGTAAACCGAGACTGAGCAGAAATCCTGCGCCAAGGACGAGTCCTACAGCAGCTGTTGTGTAAGCCAATAGGGTCGTTGCCCGGCTCAGCATGGCTAAGCGGTTACCCCAAACGGTACCCCAGGCGTTGAACCCATTGATAGCATCGATGGGACGCGAAATCGCACGGGAAAGAAACACAAGCGAAGCAGCTACTGGAAACGCGATAGCACTCAAGAGCCCTACTATCCCGGTTAGGATCACAGTCTCAAGCCGCGTGAAAAAACCCGGCTTATAGGGGAGAAAGTGAGACGGGAGGCATAGAAATTCCCCTACCGCATTGAAAAGTTTCCAGTTAAAGCCAAGCTCGCCTTTCCCTTTCCCCTGTACAATAGGGAAAAGCGCCCATGCCACATCACGCACCGTGCTCACTAGAAGCTCCGCCAGCGAGAAGACATTACGCGCAAAGGTTAGAGGAACCGCCACCACATTCACAGGCAAAGAGACGACACCACGCAGAACCTTCCCAGGAACAGACTGATTAGGCCGGTTATTGAACAGGTTCCGTACGGTCTGGGGAATGAGCTGGAGGAATGAAGGGTGGGTCAAGTTAACGTGCTCCCCCTCACGAACCATATATCGTCTCATGGGAAAACCGAGGATATGCCCTACCCATTCGGCATATGAGATTTTTTCGATTTCAGCCTCATAGTCGTACTTATCCATCCGCTTACCTTGGACCGAGTACACTTCCGTAGTCGACCTCTCATTATCGGTGTCGTAAAGCACTCCCCCACCGAGAGTAGGGACTTCTTTTTCCGATTCCCGCTTGTGTTCAAACTGAGGAAAACCATACACTTCGAACAACTTACCTTTTATGCTGCTAGCCATAATATACACCTCACGAGATTTTAAGTTGGGCGCCAGTTTACCAAAGAACCCTTAAGTAAATCTTAAGAGATTGGCATTATGATAAAAAAAACTTGTATCTATTCATTTTATTAATATACACACTTTATTTGTGTGGTCAATCATGTGGCTAGGCAAAAAAAACCCAGGTATGACCGTGAGGTCACGCCTGGGTTTGAGTTCAACAAGACGGAGGGGTGTTTTCCTCCATCATGAGGGGTTTTTACTCACCATCATACCCACCAGCCTTCTTCAACCCTGGGCCACCAACGGTACCAGTACCAGGAGTGAGGTCTAAATCGTCGACTATTGTTTCTCCTACGCCTTTGCCTTGACCCTGCGGCTTAGTGCTGTTGGCCTTGGACACAAGGCTTCCTAGAAATGCCTGGGCATCTCCAATAGCATTTATAGCCCGCTCTGGATAGAGAGCACTGAAGATCTGTGTAATAGTCCCACCTTCAACGTCAAGGTCAACCGCAGCAGCAGTCGTTGCTGATGTCGTTGCTGATGATGATGTTGGTGCTGCAAATGCAAACGCACGATCTGCATTCAGGTTATCTTCAATCAGCTGATTCACAGCAGGTCCTGCAAGCACGACGCCTGCAGCGACTGCAAAGCCACTGATTCCTGCCAGTACAAACGAAGCGGCAACGTTTAAGCCAAGGTAGGTTAAAGCCATTTGAGTCACACCCAAGGCGGAGCCCAGCGCAATGGAGAGCGCACTAGTCACTGGTGCCGCGGTCACTGCAGCGACAGCCAAGCTACCAGTAATAGCAGTCACTGCTGGTAAACCGAGACTGAGCAGAAATCCTGCGCCAAGGACGAGTCCTACAGCGGCTGCTGTGTAAGCCAATAGGGTCGTTGCCCGGCTCAGCATGGCTAAGCGGTCACCCCAAACGGTACCCCAGGCGTTGAACCCATTGATAGCATCGATGGGACGCGAAATCGCACGGGAGAGAAACACAAGCGGAGCAGCTACTGAAAGCACGATAGCACTAAAGAGCCCTACTACCCCGGTTAGTCCCACAGTCGCAAGCCACGTGACAGGACCCGGCTTATAGCCGAGAATGGCAGCAGGGGCACTTAGAAGTGCCGCTAGCGCATTCCAAAGTACATTGTTAACGCCAAACGCTTCTTTTACCCCTCCAAAGTTCTCCTTTTTTGTGATAGGAAAAAGCGCCCATGCCACATCACGCACCGTGCTCACTAGAAGCTCCGCCAGCGAGAAGACATTACGCGCAAAGGTTACAGGAACCGCCACCACATTCACAGGCAAAGAGACGACACCACGCAGAACCTTCCCAACAGCAGACTGATTAGGCCGGTAATTGAATATGTTCCGCACGGTCTGGGGAATGAGCTCGAGGAATGAAGGGTGGGTCAAGTTAACGTTCCCCTCCCCATCACCAACCATATATCGTCTCATGGGGAAACCGAGGATATGCCCAAGCCATTCGGCGTATGAGATTCTTTCGATTTCATCCTCATATTCGCGCTTACCCATCTGGATACCTTGGACCGCGTACACTTCTTTCACAGCCTGCTGAGTATCTCCACTGAAAAGTGACGTATCTGCCGACACACTTGACTCAGCGGCCCCTTTGCTTCCCAATACCTGCTTGTGTTCAAACAGAGGAAAACCATATGTTTCGAACAACTTACCTTTTATACTGCTAGCCATAATATACACCTCACGAGTTTTAAGTTGGGCGCCAGTTTACCAAAGAAACCTTAAGTAAATCTTAAGAGACTGGCATTATGATAAAAAAAAATTCAAAATTCAACAAAAATTCTCATCTTCTTGTTGACGATATGGGACATGCCGATTAGTATCCCGCTGTATTCCCCGGTAGCTCAGCCGGTAGAGCAAGTGGCTGTTAACCACTGGGTCGGCGGTTCGAGTCCGTCCCGGGGAGTGCACTAGAAAGCGCGAAAACCGCTGAAAACCGCTGTAGTCATTTCATGTACTGACCAAATTTTGATTCAATACGTGCCACATTAGGCGATACAATTCCTGCCAGCCATTGCACTGAGGGGGTAAAAAAGGCGACGCCTTTTGAGTCTTTCCAGACGGTTTCTGCACTAAAGGGGGTTAATTGCACTAAGAAAATGAGTACCACATTAATGATATAGGCGCGTACGAAGCCGAAGATGCCGCCTAAGAAGCGGTTACCGATACCCAGAATGCCCATCTGAAAGGCCATATTGAGGAAATACCCTAGGAGCGCCCCTGCTAGCAGGGTGCCTGCAAACAAGAGGGCGAAACTAAAACCAATCGCGACATAAGACACTGGTTGGGAAGCACTCATCCCGACGGTGGCCGCTGCCTGACCAAGGGTGCCTTGGACCATGGGTGCCTGGGTAAAGGAAGCAGCCAGGGTGCTTGCAAACATCGTGGCGACAATGAATGCCGCAGCGAGGATGAGCAGAGAAATGAGTTCCCTCACTAAGCCGCGCCAGAATCCCGATAGGATGGACAACAGGAAAATACCGAGAATACTATAATCTACCCAATTTAATGTCATGGTCATACGTTGTCCTTTCTATTCTGGACGTCTTTTTAAATTCTACGGGGTAGAGTATGGTATCGTCCAATGTATAATGCCATCATAGATTGGACGATGGCTCCTCGCAACGATAATACGTCCGCAGTATTTCCTTGATGCCTGGATAGGCAGTGTGAGTACTGGCAATAATCCCCTCTACAAGGGTGTTTGCTTGATTGAAAACAACGGGGTTACCTGATAGTGTCTGCACAATACCGCCTGCTTCTTGCACCAAGAGTACGCCAGCTGCTATATCCCATTCATTGCGCGGCTGTAAGCTAAAGCAAGCCTGTGTCTTACCTGCCGCAACAAGGGCTAGTTTATAGGCAATGGAACCCATGGGTTCAATCTCTAAGCAATCAGCAAAGGGTTGCCAACGTCCTGCTGCAATTTCTGAACGACTCGCCACAACGTTGATCTTGGCTGTCATAGGATACTCACAAACAAGACGTTTTCCATTCCGCCAGGCGCCTCTTCCTTTCATGGCATAAAACAAATCTTCCGAGGCGGGATTAAACACACTGGCGAGAATGGGAATACCCTCTTCTACCAAGGCAATAGAAACCACATACTCGGGGATACGGTGAATATATTCTTTTGTGCCATCCAGGGGATCGACAATCCAAACGCTTTTTTTTTCTAAGCGCTGCAAATCATCCTGTGTTTCTTCAGATAACCAGCCATAGTCGGGACAACGGCTCAGTAAGCATTCTTTTAAGAGTTGATTGGCGGAGAGATCCGCTTCCGTCAGCGGAGACTGATCGCTTTTGTGAAGCATCGTATAATTTTTTTTGGCGATGGCTTGAATGACACGACCTGCAGCGATGGCTGCCTGATTGAGGAGATTAATGTCTTGCATCGCATTGTGTTTCAATGGGCACCACGCTGCACACGGCTTCAGCAATGTCCATGGCTGAGTGTGTGCGTAATGCGTGATGGAGGCGTGTAAACGTTTGTTGCAAGGTATCGACCTTTTCAGGATGATCGAGGTAATCAATGAGGTGTGCTGCAATCACGTCTGGGCGTACGGCTTGCTGGATCAATTCAGGCACGAGTAATGCATTCGCCAGTAAATTAGGAAGGCCAATATACGGTGTTTTCACCAATAATTTAGCAATTTGATACGTCAAGCGCGGCATGCGGTAGGCAATGATCATGGGTTTTTTATATAACATGGTCTCTAGGGTCGCGGTACCTGAGGTCACCACTACCATATCGGCTGCTGCGATCACCTCATGTGAATGTCGTGTGAACAATTCCAGCGGCAATTCAGGAGCATATTGTTGATAGGCGGCATAAAATTCTTGATACCGTTGTTCATTGACATGCGCGGTGACAAATCGCAAGGCAGGACGTTGCTGCCATGCTTGTTTTGCCGCCAATAAAAAAGGAACAGCCATGTGTCGGATTTCTTGCCGCCGGCTGCCTGGCAATAATGCCACGTACGTCGCCTGTTCATCCATCCCTAAGGTTCTTCTGGCGGCCATTTTATCAGGTGTTAAGGGGATTTGATCAGCCAGTGGGTGTCCCACGTAACGCACTGGGATATGATGTGCTTGATAAAACGCAGCTTCGAAGGGCAGTAAGGGCAGCATCAAATCGACAGCTTTTGCAATGGTATGAATTCTATTTCTGCGCCATGCCCACACACTGGGACTCACGTAATGCACCACAGGGATACCAGCACGCCGTAATTTCAATTCTAGCCCCAGATTAAAATCTGGCGCATCCACGCCAACAAAGACATCAGGAGGATGCTTGATGAAATGGCGATAGACATCGTAACGTAATTTGATCAAATCCGGCAGACGCAATAAGGGTTCCACAATCCCCATGACAGCTAATCGTTCCATATCAAATAAACTGTCACAGCCAGCGGCGATCATCGCAGGACCACCAATCCCTTCTATGTGCACACCAGGGCAACGCTGGCGCAACGCTTGAATGAGTTTCGCACCCAATAAATCACCGGATGCTTCCCCCGCCACGATGCCTATTCTTTTCAACGGATAATTCCAACGTGAGACGATCCAATAAATTGGATGAAGGCTTGCACTTCTTCGCTGCCTAGTTTTTCCAATTCTTGGATTGCTTGTGCAGTGGTTAATCCATTTCGATAAATAATTTTGTAAGCGCGTTTCAATTGTGTCATTGCAGCATTTGTAAAACCACGGCGTTGCAATCCGACTGTGTTTAATCCAAAGGGTTTGGCGCAATACCCTGCTATTTTGACATAGGGTGGGATATCTTTGACAATTCTCGAGTGAGCCGTGATAAAACTATGCATGCCTAATTTGCAGAATTGGAAAACACAGGAAAATCCACCCAAGGTCACGTAATCTTCTACGATGACATGTCCTGCCAATGAGGCGTTGTTCGCAAAAATGGTATGATTTCCCACCTGACAATCGTGCGCAATGTGCACATAAGCCATCAAGAGATTATCGTTGCCAATACGCGTGACGGATTTGTCTTGAGCAGTGCCGCGATTTAAGGTGCAAAATTCACGAATGACATTACGATCGCCGATTTCTAGAAACGTCGTTTCGCCCTGGAATTTTAAATCTTGTGGTACTTCTCCTATGGAAGAGAATTGGAAAATCTTATTGTGACGACCAATTCGCGTGGGTCCTTGTATCACAACATGGGGACCTATCCACGTGTCCTCTCCGATTTCAACCGAGGGACCAATCACCGAATAAGGGCCGATATGCACCCCTTTGGCAATGTGAGCGGATGGATCAATGATGGCTGTCTTATCTATCACGTGTAACCTCGTCAATTTCCGCCTTGCATGCACTCATAAATTCCGCCTGACAAGCAAGCTCTTCGCCTACGTAGGCTGCTCCTTCCAGTTTCCATATTTCACGTTTTGAGCGGAGTAATTTGACTTCCAAGCGAAGTTGATCGCCTGGCTCTACCACACGGCGAAATCGGACATTATCGATGCCAGCAAGATAATATAAAATACCATCCGATGGTTTTGTTCCTGTGGATTTGTAAGCAAGCACCCCCCCTGCCTGCGCCATGGCTTCAAGAATCAGGACGCCCGGCATAATAGGACGGTTAGGAAAATGCCCCATAAAAAACGCTTCATTCATCGTCACATTCTTGAGCGCGACCAGGGAGTTTCCTAGGTCTATGGATAATACTCTATCGATCAGCAGGAAGGGATAGCGATGAGGTAATAATTGCAGTATTTCCTGTATCTCTATGACAGAACTCATGATTTTGCTCTCTCTGTTACTCTCTCTATAGTTTCTTTTACGCGGGTCTCTAATACTTTCACCCGTTGTATTAACTGTGCAAGCCGATGAAATCGTGCATTGTTTTTACGGAATTCAAGATGCGGCACCATACCAACGATACCGGATGAATATATCCCTGGCTGTTGGATCGAGTTCGACACGGCAGACATACCAGTAATCACCGCACCATCACAGAGGGTCACATGCCCCGCAACATTGGAAGCCCCGCCGATCATGCACTGTTTCCCAATAACAGCGCTACCTGCAATGGCTACACATCCCGCAATGATAGTATTGGCGCCTATTTTGACGTTATGACCCACTTGAATCAAGCTATCCAGTTTGACGCCGTGTTCAATCACGGTATTCTCAACCGCACCGCAAGCAATATTGGTATTGGCGCCAATAGACACATCATCTCCAATGTCCACTCCGCCTAACTGAGGCACGCTGTGCCACACACCCTTTTCATTGGCAAAGCCAAAACCATCACCACCGATGACAACGCCGCTTGCGATGATAACCCTCTTGCCTATTGTGACCTTATCGTACAGGGTGACCCGCGGAGCCAATTGGCTAGCCTCGCCTATTTGGACATCATTGCCTATCACGCAACCCGCACCTATCGTGACATGGGGACCAATGTGCACACGGGCGCCTATCACGCAATGGGGGGCAATACTCACAGAAGGATCAATATGCGTCTCTTTTCCTACGACCACAGAGGGGTGCATGCCCTGCGAAAAAGCAGGTTGTTTTGTAAAAAACGCCGCTATTTTTGAATACACATAATAGGGGTTACGTGCAATGACTGCATTCACTGGACAAGCACCTGCGTCATTTTCAGCGAGAATCACGGCAGCAGCCTGCGTCTTTGGCAAATATTTTCGGTACAGGGGATTAATCAGAAAGGTAATATAACCTGGCCGTGATTGTTGAATGGTACACACGCCGCTGACCAAACAAGTAGGATCTCCCTGAAGGGTCACATCCAGGTCTTTGACTAATGCGGCTAACGTGTATTGCATCTTGTTATGCTACTCACAAACACTCTCTCCAAGAAACGGCTTCCCCCCTTTCGATCCGGCAATGGTTCGCTCGACTTGCCTAACCTAAAGAGGGGAAGCGATTCAATAAAAAACAAATTAATGTAATGCGTTAAATTTCGTCGCAACACCATTGGTCATGTCAACACCCGCTTTGGAATACACCAGCGCTTGGGAATCGAATACCATGTCGAGCGACTGCTGTCTGGCCATATCAGAAACGATGGTATTCAAGTCTTTTAGAATACCTTGCATGATTCTGTTTTGCTCTTTTTGCACATCTTGTTGGTATGCTACCGCTTGTTTTACTAAATCAGCGCGTTGTTCTGTGAGTTTCTTTTCCGTACTATCCCGAGTTTGCTGGGTCATTGCCGGGGAATCTTTTTTGAATTTATTTAGAGCATCTTGCAGTGCATTTTGCTCATCACCCAGCTTAGTTTGGCGACCTTTGAATTGGGCTTCCAGTTTCTTACTGAGTTCAGCAACACGCGGCGATTGCTGTAATATTTTTTGTACATTAACAACACCTACCTTCACTGTATCAGCTGCTGCGGCTACTTGCATACCCGCACTGAGTATCACCGTACCTACTATTACGCCCATTTTCTGCATTATCTTCATGATAGTCTCCAAAGTAAATGTTAACCTAGTATTCCATGCGCCCATCGCGCGCAGACTGTACCGCAAATAATGACATGCGAACCGTCTCCAAGCAACTGATATCAGGCAATTCCTGCTAAAAAATGTCTGGTTAAAAATTGGCGCCCAGCGCAAATTGGAAAGTCTGCTGTTCATCATGAGGACGAAGGTTCAATGGCTGCGCTAAACTGATAGCGATGGGTCCAAAGGGTGTCATCACATCCGCTTCCACACCGGTTGAGAAACGCACAGGCCCTGAGTTCGTACTGCAAGTGCCTCCTGTACATCCAAAGCCTTTATTGTTCGCCGTACTATACACATTACCCGCGTCGACAAAGACACTGGTTCTTAAACTATCGGACAGATAATTGGGGAAAATTAACCCAAGGCTGGCATCGATCAAGATATTGCCGCCATAGGCTTGGCCATTGGAATCGCGTGGACCCAGCGTATACCCTTGATAACCACGCACCGAGTCCATCCCACCGGCGAAGTAATTTCTAAAAAAAGGATAGTTACGGATGCCGTGGAAACCATTTCCATAACTAAAATCGCCTCGGCTGAGCACAATAAATTCATCATTCAGAGGCTGATACCACTTTCCATGGTAATTGAGTGTATAGAAACTCACAGAATCGTCAGTAACAGGTGCAAATGCGTCCAAGAAAAGGGTTTGAAAGGTACCATGGGTTGGTGTGATCGCTTTATCTCTTCCGTCACGGGAATAACCGATCCTAAAGTCTACTTCATTGAAGCGCCGCCCATGCTGAGTCACAAAGGCATTCACTTGGTTGGATATTTTCCCCGTTATAATATTGAGGAGGGTATCTTGGTAGATTGCGCCGGCTTGAACTCGGCTATAAACATTGTGCTCCTGACCAACTGGTATACCATAGAGGAGGCCCAGATCATATTCATTCGTCGAATAGCCGTTGTTCATGTTTGCAACCGCACTTGGATCCACACGGGACACAGAAAAACTCACACTACGGCTAATGCCATCCACTGTGTAATAGGGGTCGGTATAATCCAGGGCATACAGTTGTTGATAAGCGCTATGAGATAAATTCAGACCCAGGGTATTGCCCGTACCCAGAAAATTCTTTTGATTTAAGCCTGCTCCTAAAACAACGTGAGAGACTTGTGAATACCCCAGTTTAAACGTGGCTTGTGCAGAACTATCTTCTTTTACTTTGTAATTCACGTCGACTGAGTCATCTTCCCCAGGAACGGGCTGCAATGACATATCCACATTTTTAATATAAGGCAGTAAATTCAAACGATGCTTTGATTCTTCCAATTTCGACGTGGAGGCTGGTGCTGCTTCCAATTGTTCCACTTCGCGCCGCAACACCACATCATTCGTGCGTGTATTATCTGAAAAAGTCACGTGCCGGACGTAGGTCAGTTTTCCGGGGTGGACACGGAAACGCAATACGACTTGATGGGTTTTCTCATGGATGGTGGGGTGAACGGAGACTGTCGCAAATAAATATCCTTTATCCCCTAGCAGGTTAGTGATCATTTTTTCAGTATCAATCACTTTCTGGCGCGAGAATACTTGGCCTGGTTGAATGGTGATATGCTTCATGTATTCTTCTCGCGGCAGAATTAAATCACCGTCTAATTCGAATTTTTCGACAGTATAAAGCTCACCTTCTTCCACGATCGCAGTGATATAAACAGATTTGCGATCTGGTGTAATTTCAGCCTGCGATGATTTGATTTCAAAGTGGAGATAGCCGCGATCCAGGTAGTAATTACGCAATTTATCTAAACTCATTGCTAATTTTTCTTCTGAATAGCGATCAGACTGGGTGATAAAAGAAAATAATCCGGTCGTGCTGACATCCAATTGTTTATCAAGCGTGTTCTCATCAAACACATGATTGCCTAAGATAGAAATACCTCGAACTTTGGCAACTAATCCTTCTGAAATACGAATATCGACAGAGACACGATTACGCGGCATGGGAGTAACATTCACATCAACATGCGCATTAAAGCGCCCGAATAAATAATATTGATTCAATAAACTTTGCGATATTTTTTCCAAGACAGCTGGGTTATAGACACGTCCTTCTGCAATGTCTAGGCTTTTCATCACTGCAGTCAGCTTATCCGTTGGCACGGCTGAATTACCCGATATTTTTAATTGGCCAATCGTCGGGCGTTCCACCACATGGATCACCAAGGTATTCCCTCTTCTCGACAGCGTGATACGCTCAAAAAATCCCGTTTTGTATAATGATCTGACTATCTCTGCTGTGTTTTCCGGCGAGAGTACTTTGCCGCGTTTGATAGGCAGGTAGGTTTGCACAGCAGAGGAAGACATGCGCTGCGCACCCTGAACTTCAATCTTTCTAACCACAAATTGTGAATCATCCTGCGCGAAAGCCGCAGAGATGAGCAGAGAAAAAAGCAGGAGACACTGTATTATTATTTTGACCATTTTCCGTTAACTAACCCCTCACGACCCTCACCCCAACCCTCGCTCGCAACCACTATCTGTGCGGGCGACTGTATCACTGTTTCAAATACGTGCCAATCAAAAAAAGTCCGAGTGTAAAGATGGGAGCCGCAGCAGTTAAACTGTCGATTCTATCGAGCAATCCTCCGTGTCCTGGAAACACGTGGCCGGAATCTTTCACACCCGCTTGTCGTTTCATCATGCTCTCAAATAAATCGCCCACGACTGAAAACAACACGGTCACAAAGGCAAGTAGGATCGCCCAAGGCCAAATGGCTGCTGAGATGTGACCAAGCCACAGACCCAACAACATAATACCTTCTGAAAAAATAATCGCTCCACCCACTCCTTCTATACTCTTGCCAGGGCTCAGCCGTGGTGCCAACTGATGTTTGCCCCATTTTCTCCCCACAAAATACGCGGCTGAATCCGCCCCCCAGATGAGAATAAATAAAAATAACAGGAGATAAACACCATTGACCTGGCTATTCCGTATAAAATTTATAGCAGCCCAGCAGGGTATTAAGACAAAGATACCCATCAGTGCCTTACACACCAAGCTTCCACCCCAGTATGCACTCCCGCGCGGATATGGTATCAGCAGGGCAAGGGCAATCAACCATCCCACCCCTGCACAGACAAGTACCCTATGTACTGGGGTGAACAACCCCAGGATTAAAAACAGCAACATCAGCGCTAGATAGCCAACACGCTGCTTCGTTTCATGTAACCCCATCAGCGCCGCCCATTCCCATGCCCCTATGAGTACCATCATACTGGTCAATAAGAGAAAGGCCGCGGCAGGTAAGTAGCATAAAATCACCACCGTAAGAGGAATCAAAAAAACAGCGGTTATGATGCGTTGCTTCAACATGTGAATCATCCTTCAGTAATATACTGCTGTGGTTCCTGCTGACTTTTTCCAAAACGCCTGTCGCGTCCTGCATAATGCAGCAGCGCTTTATCTAATTCTGCTTCGGTAAAATCTGGCCACAGAATATCTGTAAAATACAATTCTGAATAGGCAATTTGCCAAAGCATAAAATTACTGATACGTAACTCCCCACTGGTGCGAATGAACAGGTCAGGGTCTGGCAGATCTGCAAATGACAAACGGGAGGCAATATCTGCCGGTGTGATATCAGCGCCGCGTACTTCTCCTGCTTCTATGGCTTGCGCTAGATGAGCAACCGCTTGAAAAATATCCCACTGTCCGCCGTAATCCGCTGCAATGATTAATGTCATCCCTGTATTCTGGCCCGTTAATGTTTCAACTTCCTCTATTTTTTTCCTGAGTTTGTCGCTAAAACGCGATCGATCGCCAATAAAGCGAAGCTGTATATTGCCGTCATGCAAGGCGTGCATTTCTCGCTGCAACCCCGTGAGAAACAATTCCATCAGATAACCCACTTCTTGAGGGGGCCGCCGCCAATTTTCACTACTGAATGCAAAAAGAGACAGGACCTTGATATTTTTTCTTGCACAGTATTGGATAACGCGGCGCGTGGTTTCAATGCCTGCGCGGTGCCCGGCAATACGCGGCATAAAACGTTGCTTTGCCCACCGGCCATTACCATCCATGATGATGGCTATGTGCTGTGGTAAGGTAGTCATGGTTAGATGGCCATTAAATCCGTTTCTTTTGCTGCAAGCATGTGATCTACTTCGGCAACGAATTTGTCTGTTAACTTCTGCACTTCGTCACTGATACGCCGTTCGTCATCTTCGCTGATTTGCTTGTTTTTCATCATGTCTTTGAAAGTAGCGTTGGTATCACGGCGCACATTACGAATGCTCACACGAGCAGCTTCCGCTTCTCCACGTGCGACTTTAATCAATTCTTTTCGTCTTTCTTCGTTTAAAGGCGGCATGGGAACACGAATCACATCGCCTGTCGTAGCGGGATTTAACCCTAGGTCTGAATTCAGGATGGCTTTCTCAATCACTTGCACCATTTTTTTTTCCCATGGGGTAATGGTTAGCGTGCGCGCATCACTCACAGTGACATTAGCAACTTGGTGAATCGCCATGTCTGAACCGTAATAGTCCACGCGAATATGATCTAACACGCTAGGTGTCGCACGCCCTGTACGCAATTTTGCAATGTTTGACTTAAACGCTTCGACGCATCTTTGCATGTGCATCTCTGCATTTTTCACGACTGTTCGCATAAGCACTCTCCATTTTCATTCCACGGTCAACGAGAACGACTAATTAACGTTCCAATATCCTCACCCAACATAATTTGCTTTAACGCACTTTGTTTATTCATATTGAATACGCGCAATGGTAAATCATGATCCTGGCAAAGCAAAATAGCGGTAAGATCCATCACACCAAGACGGCGGGTGATGACTTCCTCGTAACTCAAGTGTGCAAAGCGTTCCGCTTTCGGATTTTTAATTGGGTCATCGTCAAAAACCCCCTCTACCTTAGTGGCTTTGAGGACAATATCCGCATTGATTTCGATACCACGCAATGCTGCCGCAGAATCTGTTGTGACGAGGGGATTTCCCGTACCCGCCGCGAGAATCACCACTTTTCCTTCTGCCAAATGTCGTTGTGCTTGGTAACGATCATATTGTTCGGCAATACTGGGCACGGCAAAAGCAGACATGAGTACGACTGGAATGGATTTTTTTTCAAGCGCATCACGGAGCGCTAGTCCATTGATTACGGTGGCCAGCATACCCATTTGATCAGCAGACACGCGGTTAAAACCAGCAGCGCTCAGGTCAGCGCCACGGATCAGGTTCCCGCCTCCAACCACTAAGGCAACCTGTACACCTAATTGCGTTGCCCCAGCGATTTCTTGGGCAATACGCCAAAGTTTACTGGCATCAATGCCAAATAAGTGATCCCCTTGTAAGGCTTCACCGCTCAGCTTAAGCAAAATACGCTGATATATTGGCTTCACAGATGTATCGTCCATTGTAGATACCTCTTAATTAGCTGCCCTGCACTTGTGACATCACGGCTTCTTTAAAATCTTCAGACACTTTTTCAATGCCTTCGCCTACTTCAAAACGATAAAACGCTAATACTTTCGCGCGATGTTTAGTCAGCAAGCTACCCACTGTCATATCTGGATCTTTTACAAAGGGTTGGCCTACTAAGCTCACTTCATCCAAAAATTTCTTTAAGCGGCCCATCACCATTTTTTCAATGATTTCTGGTGGTTTTCCGCTGGTTGCTGCTTGAGCCGTGTAGATTTCTTTTTCTTTTGCAGTCTCTTCAGGTGACATATCCGTCGGTAAAATAACCATCGGCTTGCTGGCTGCAATATGCATCGCAATATCACGTGCAAGATCGCTATTATTTACGTCTAATTCAACGATCACACCAATGCGATGGCCGTGAAGATAGGTACCGACACCCGCGGCAGACGCTTGACTCACCACAACACGGCGAATCTGAACATTTTCACCTACTTTAGCGACTAATTGTTGACGGGCTTCTTCCACTGTCAACTCAGGGCTGCCCTGCAAGGATAGGGTGGAAAGTGTATGCAGATCTTGCTGATTGGCCTGTAAGGCTGTCTCTGCCACAGCCTTAGCAAACGCAGTAAAGTGGGCATCGCGCGCCACGAAATCAGTTTCACTATTAATTTCAACCATGACGGCACGCTGACCATCACGCAGTTGCACGATGGCACCTTCTGCTGCGATTCTTCCGGCTTTTTTACCTGCTTTGGCACTGCCTGATTTACGCAGTTCTTCTATCGCTTTTGCCAAATCCCCCTGTGCTGCCTGTAAAGCAGCTTTACATTCCATCATGCCCGCACCGGTGTGCTCACGCAGTTCTTTTACTGCTGCTGCTGAAATAGTGATTGTCATCTTGAGAACCTCCTCTTTTATTGACCCGCCTCATTCTCATTGGATTGATCTTCAAGCAGTGTGCTGTCACTGGTGTCTTCTTTTTCTTCCACTTCAATAAAATCACTGCTCTCTATCCCGCCTGACACACTGGCGCGCGCTTCAATCACTGCATCTGCGACATGACTAGCATAAAAGCGGATAGAACGTGTGGAATCATCATTACCTGGGACAATGTACGACACACCATCTGGATCATTATTTGAATCCACGATGCCAACCACAGGAATACCTAAACGATTGGCTTCGCTAACAGCTATTTTTTCATGGCCCACATCCACCACAAACAGGATATCGGGGATACCGCCCATGTTTTTGATACCACCTAAGCTAATCAATAATTTGTCTTTTTCACGCTCTAATCCCAAAATTTCTTTTTTAGTGAGACGGCCAAATTTATTGGATTCAAACATGGCTTCTAATTCTTTTAGCCGTTTGATGGACTGCCGAATTGTTTTGTAATTAGTCAACATGCCGCCCAGCCAACGACGATCAACGTAGGGCATCTGACACCGTTCAGCTTCTTGTTTGATAATATCTTGCGCTGCATGTTTGGTACCGACGAAAAGAACTTTTCCTTTATTGGCTGCCGTTGAACCAATGAAATTCAATGCATCCTGGAAAAGCGGTGCACTCTTTCCAAGATCGATAATATGAATTTTATTACGAGAACCGTAGATATACGCTCCCATTTTGGGATTCCAATAACGGGTTTGGTGTCCAAAATGAGCACCTGCTTTTAACATGGATTGGATAGTAACTGACATAGTGGTTGCCTCTTGGGTTGTGCCTCCGCTTACCCTACGTCCCCAACTTTGCCTCTTTCGAGGGAAAGCACCCGGTGAGTAGTGATGGCTCGCGTGCGGTTTTTAGTTAACGATCATTCAATAAGCGGCCTTTATATCATAAAATACCTCGAGGTCACAGCTAAATTTCTCTTCCCGAACATCCGTTTAACCACTAGACTACTCCGCATCAAGAAAAGGAGAACCGTATGTTTCAATTACCACCCCTACCCTATGCAAACGATGCCTTGCAACCCTATCTTTCCAAAGAAACCCTAGACTATCATTATGGCAAACATCACCAAGCCTATGTGAACAACTTGAATAACCTCGTCAAAGACACGGAATTTTCAAACCTTGCGCTAGAAGACATCATCATGAAAGCACCTCCTGGCGGGATGTTTAACAATGCAGCGCAAATTTGGAATCATACTTTTTACTGGAATAGCTTAACACCTCATAGCTCCCTTGAACCCACGGGAAAATTAGCAGATGCCATCAAGAAAAAATTTGGCTCGTTTGATGAGTTTAAAAAATTATTTTCGCAATCTGCCACGACGTTGTTTGGTTCAGGCTGGACGTGGTTAGTAAAAAATACGCAGGGCGAGTTAGAAATCATGAATACAGGTAATGCGGGTTTACCCATGAAAGAAGGTAAAACAGCATTATTGACCTGCGATGTGTGGGAACATGCGTATTACATTGATTATCGTAATGTGCGTGCGACGTATATCGAGAATTTTTGGAAGATGGTGAACTGGGAATTTGTATCGGCTAACAGCGATTCCCGCTAACTTTACGCGATGGGGTATTCTTAAAGGGGAGAACCGCTATTCTCCCCTTTAAGTGCAAGCACAAGCTTTGCTTGTGCGCAGCATATAAACAAGGAAGGCATTTACGCGTTTCTTAGCGGGAATGCCTGATCGGCTAATGTTGGTTCCTGAGTCATTATTTCGCAGCAAACACTGTCCGCGTGCGTGCCCGTGCCCGCGCGGAGTATAGACCGTACATCACCATATTGCCATTACCCCTAGACGGCCATAGCTAACTATATCATTATTATACTATTTTATTTTACCCCCTCACAAAAAACACCCTTCCCCAGCCAGGAAAACCCCCAGGAAACCACTATAATATAGGTGTAAGCGCAAGACAGGGGTAAAGAGCGTATAATAGGCAGTGAGGTGGAGTAAAAATGAAGCCGCGAATGTGGGGGTATTGCAAGCACCTTCCAACGATAATCCGAGGATTATCCATCGGTTTTGTGTTAGCGTTTTCTGCCTTCAATACCAGTGTCAGTTTCTCCAACCCTGCAGGAGGAGTGGTTTCAAGTGGTGATGCCACTATTTCAACCCCTGCTGCCAACACGGTGCAAATCAATCAAACCTCTGGTAAGGCCATCATCAACTGGCAGAGTTTTAATATTGAAAAACAAGAAGCCGTGCATTTCCAGCAGCCTCCGCACGGGGTTGCGTTAAATCGCATCAATCCTACTCAAGGAGCATCACAGATTTATGGTGTGTTAACCGCCACCGGTCAAATTATTTTAGTGAATCCAGCGGGTATTTACTTTGGCCCTTCTGCGTATGTGAATGTCGGCGGCATGATTGCAACGACTGGGAATATTACCGATCAAAACTTCCTAAACCATCAATATCAATTTGCGAATGTACCCGGGTTCTCAGGTAGCATCATCAATGCCGGACAGATCATCGCAGCAAATCATGGATTAATTGCGCTCGTTGGCTCCAGTGTCGCAAACAGCGGCACGATACAAGCGAATCTGGGACACATTATCTTAGCCTCGGGCGATGCGTACGTCCTGAGTTTTGGCGAGCATAGCCTAATCAACTTCGCTGTTACAACTCCCACGTCACATGCGGGCGTGGATCAAAATGGTAAACCCCTGCAGACGGGGGTAAGCAATACAGGTTCCTTGATTGCAAATGGTGGTCATATTCTCGTATCCGCAGCCTCGGCAGAGGGTGTGCTAGATAATGCCATCGATATGCAGGGAATAGTACAAGCCACGTCTGTGAATCAAAAAAATGGGGAGATTGTGCTATCAGCTGATAACAACTCCGGCATTGTGGAAGTGGGTGCGAATATTAATGCAGCTGGCACAGGGGCACATCAAACCGGTGGGTCCGTGACTATCAGTGGCTACGATATTCTGCTCGATCCTTCCACCAATATTAACGTGAGCGGCACGGCCGGCGGCGGCACCATCAACATCGGCGGTGACTTGCATGGCGCCGGTCCTTTAGCCAATGCCAATGCAACCGTGATGCTGCCAGGTGCGGTCTTAAATGCCAGTGCATTGGATAGCGGCAATGGCGGTAATGTCGTGTTATGGTCGAATAATTACACGAATTTTGCTGGCACCATTTTAGCGGAGGGCGGTGCATCGGGCGGCAATGGCGGGTATGTGGAAACTTCTAGCCATGGTTATCTTGCTGCAACTGGATCCGTGAATACCAGTGCTGCTCACGGCCTCACGGGTACGTGGTTGCTCGACCCTTCCAATGTCACTATCGAAAATAATAGCGGCCTCAATGTGCTGGAGTTATTGAGTGGTAATGTATTTACGCCCATTGGCGTAGGAGTAGCTGCCTCCATTGTCGATATCAGCAATCTTGTCAGTGCACTGGGATCTAATAACATTACTGTCACCACTGCCAATGCGAGTGGTACGAGTGCTGGCACCATTCTTGTCACTGCAGGCAGCGGTACTATCTCGCCGCTCTCTTGGAGCAGCAATAATTCGCTCACCCTATCCTCCAATAGCACGCTCACTATCAATTTCGCCATCACAGACTCGGGCACGGGCGGCATTACCTTAAATTCTAATTTAGGAGCAGGTGCCACTATTTCTCAGAATGCCACCGGCATTATCACTGCACCTTCTCTGACAGTGAATGCCGGTGCGGGTGCCATCACACTGAATGCGGCTGCCAATAATATTAGCGGTGCTGTGTCATTAAATAATTCAGGCGCCAATAATGTTGCATTCACAAATAATAATACAACGGGATTTATCGTCGGTGCTTCTGTGCTGGGCTCAGGCACCTTAACGCTAACGAATGGTGCAGCGAGCAGCACGAATGGCATCACACAAACAGGGGCGATTACACAAACTGGTGCGGGTGCTGTCACGATTGCAGGTGGTGTGGGCGGCATTACCTTGACGAACACGGGTAATAGTTTCTTAGGTGCCGTCGCGATGAGTAACAATAGCGGCGCTGGCGCGGTGTCTCTCACGAATAATGGCGCACTTACTTTAGGCGTGACGAATGTGGGGACAAATGCTCTCACCATCGATAGCACGGCAGCAGGTGCGACTAGCGGTGCGATCACTGACACTGCTAGCATCATCACCGCCGGTACCTCGAGCTTCACGGCAGGCAATGCGGGCATCACCTTAACCAAGACAACGAATGCATTCAGTGGCGCGGTATCACTTTTTAACAATGGTGCCAATAATGTTTCGCTCGCGAATACAGGTGCTTTATCGCTAGGCACCGTTACTGTCGGCATCGGCACATTGACCATCACAAATGCAACAGGTGCGATCACTCAAACGGGTGCGATCACACAGGGGAGCAGTGCTGGCGCGGTAACCATTTCCAATACTACCGGCGCCATTACCTTAACGAATCTCAGTAATATATTCACTGGCACGGTTGCCTTATCAAATACTTCTGGCAGTGGAGCGGTTTCTCTGACCAATAATGGTGCTCTCACCTTAGGCACCATTGGTGTTGGTACCAATGCACTCACCATCGATAGCACAGCAGCGGGTGCAACTAGCGGCGCTATCACGGATACGGCAAATGTTATTACCGCTGGTAATGCCAGCTTCACGGCAGGTGCTGCCGGCATTACCTTAACCAATGCGAGCAATAGTTTCAGCGGCACTGTCACACTCTCCAATACAGGAGCGGCTAATAATGCGTCGTTAACGAATAGCAGTGCGACACTGACACTGGGTTCATCTACCATCGGCGGCAACCTGACAATCAATAGCACCAAAGCCATTGCAGAAGCAGCCAGTGCGGCGATCAGCGCCGGCGGCACTATTCTAATTAATACCAATACCAGCGGCTCGGCTGCTAATTCCTTTACGATGAATGCAGGCAGCTCTCTTGCAACGACGAATGCTACTTCCTCTGCCATTGCTGTTAATGTCAATGCAGGTGGTGTGGGTACAGGCGGGGCTGCTCTTGGTAATATGACAACCGGCGCGGGTGGTACGATTTCAGTCGCGACGAATACGGGCACCAATGGTTCTATTACACAAACCGCTGGCACGGCATTAAATGCTGGTGCAGGCGGCATTATTGATTTACTCGTACCTACCACTTCCGCTGCTGCCATTGGTGCGGTCGGAGCGAATATTCTGACAACGACGGCAGGCGGTACCTTGAATTTGACGCTGGGTTCTGGCGGTGCGTTTGTTACGAATACGGGTAGCTTAACCTTGGCTACACCGACGGTCACTGCGGCAAGTTACCCATTAAGTGTCATTTCCACCGGCACCTTAACCTTGCCTGCAGCGACTCTGTCAACAGGCACGGGGGCATTAACCCTAAAAAGCACCGGCGGATCCCTCGCCACGGCGGCTAATTTAACCACTACCACTGGCGCGATTACTTTAAGCGCAGCAACAGGTTTAACGATTAGCAATACAGTGAATGCAGGTTCAGGGACACTCACCCTCTCAGCGAATACAGGCGGAACAGGTGCTAACAATCTCACCATTGGCACAGGCGGTAGTTTAACCACGACGAATGCGACTACCTCAGCAGCAGTCCTCACCGTTAATGCAGCGGGCGGCGGCACCGGTGGTGTCTTGCTCAACAATACTGCTGCAACAGATATTACCACTGGCAGTGGCGGCACCATTAGTATCGCTACTAACACAGGCGGCAATACCACTGGTGGGTCCATCTCACAAAGCGGGTCTAATAACACATTGAGTAATGGTACGGGTGCCGTGACACTAGCGGTACCTATTGGTAGTACGAGCGGGATCGGTACAAGTGGGCAACCTATTTTAACCACTTCTACGGGTACGTTTACGCTAACGGCCGCTACGGGCGGTGCCTTCATCAGTAACACCGGTAATATGACACTAGCCGCACCCACCTTAGCGACAAATAGCCCCTTCAGTATTATTTCCTCTGGAAAACTCACCCTACCCGCCGCTACTATTTCAACGGGCACGGGGAATCTGACTCTCGAGAGTAATGGCGGCATACTCACCACCGCTGGGAATCTCGCTACAACCAGCGGTAACCTCTTACTGTCTGCCTCAACGACACTCACCATAGGGACAAACTTTTCTGTGAACACGGGTGCGGGTACGATTTCACTCTTGGCGAATACAGGGGGAACGGGTGCTAATGCATTCACTATGAATGCGGGTAGTTCGATTACAACCACCAACGCAACGTCTAGCGCCGTTGCAATTAATGTGAATGCGGCTGGCGGCGGAACGGGCGGCGCTGCTTTGCAAAATATCACTACAGGTGCGGGTGGTACGATTTCTGTTGCAACTAACACAGGCGGCAACACGACCGGTGGTTCGATTACACAAACTGCAGCGACTGCATTGAATGTCGGTGCAGCCGGTATTATCACGCTGGCTGTTCCAACCGCAAGTGCTAGTGCCATTGGTGCGGTCGCAACGAATATTCTGACGACTGCTGCGGGTGGTACTTTGAATTTAACACTGGGTTCGGGCGGCGCCTTCGTCACCAATACCGGTGATTTAACTCTAGCTGCACCGACTGTTACTTCTGCGAATTATCCTTTGAGTGTGATTTCAAGCGGTACACTCACCTTACCCGCAACAGCGATTTCAAGCGGCACCGGTGCTCTCACATTTAAGAGCAATGGTGGTGCACTCACGACAGCTGCGAATTTAACAACAACGACTGGCGCAATTACCTTAAGCGCTGCAACTGGTTTAACGATTAGCAATGCCGTGAATGCGGGTTCAGGGACACTCACCCTCTCAGCGAATACAGGCGGAACAGGCGCTAATAATCTCACCATTGGCACAGGCGGGAGCTTAACTACGACGAATGCGTCTGCCTCAGCAGCAGTCCTCACTGTGAATGCAGCGGGCGGCGGTACTGGCGCTGTCTTACTCAATAATACGGCTGCAACGAATATTACTACCGGCAGTGGCGGCACTATCAGTATCGCTACCAATACTGGCGGGAATTCTACCGGCGGCTCCATCACGCAAAGCGGTACTAATAACACCTTGAGCAATGGTACGGGTGCTGTAACACTTGCCGTTCCTTCTGGTGGTTCAAGTGGTTTAGGAACGAGTGGCCAAAATCTTTTAACAACGTCTACCGGTACTTTTACATTGACAGCAGGAACAGGTGGTGCCTTTATCAATAATACTGGCAACTTAACACTCGCTGCTCCTACTATTGCGGCAAACAGCCCGCTGAGTGTCATTGCATCTGGTTCTCTCACCTTACCTGCCGCGGCTATTTCGACAGGAACAGCAAATCTTACGCTAGAAGCGAATGGCGGCACACTCACGACAGCAGGTAATTTAACAACGACTAACGGCTTGCTAACGTTGATTGGATCAACGGGTTTAACGCTCAGTAACGCCCTGCAAACTGGCAGCGGTAATATAGCACTCAGCACAGGCGCTACTACCGGTGCCATCACACAAAATGCAGGCGGCACGATTACCTCCACCAGTGGTAATTTAAATATGGCAGCAGGTGGTGCCGTCAGTTTAGCAGCCGCCACGAATACAGGATCTGGTACAGTCACTATCAATGCCAATGAGGGTGCGGCTGCACAAACGTTTGCGATGAATGCGGGCAGCTCTATCACAACCACGAATGCAACCTCTAGTGCCGTTGCAATTAATGTAAATGCTGCGGGCGGCGGAACAGGGACGGCTGCCTTACGTAATATCACTACCGGTGCTGGCGGCACGATTTCTGTCGCGACTAACACGGGCGGTAATACGACAGGCGGTTCCATCACTCAAACGGCTGGTACGGCATTGAATGTCGGTGCAGCAGGTGTCATTACACTGGCTGTCCCCACCGCTAGCGCGAGTGCCATTGGTACTGCCTTAGCGAATATATTAACCACGGCTGCGGGCGGTACGTTAAATCTCACGATGGGAACAGGCGGTGCTTTCGTCACGAATACCGGTAACTTGACGTTAGCAACACCCACTGTCGGTGCCAGTTATCCACTGAGCATTATTTCCAGCGGCACCTTGACCCTGCCTGCCTTTACCTTTTCGAGTGGCACGAATAATGCCATTACCTTCGAAAGTACTGGCGGGGCACTGGCGACTAACGGGAATATCACCACGGGAGGAAATGGTATTTTAACCTTGCTGGGCTCAACCGGTTTAACGATTGGCAATACCTTAACCAGCGGCTCCGGCGCTATCAATTTAAGTACGACATCCTCTGGCGATGTGACCGTGAGTTCTGGCGGCAGTATTAATTCAACCAGCGGCGCCTTGACATTATCGGCTCAAGGAAATGTCTCCTTGTCTGGCAATATTAACGAAGGTTCGGGTGCAATTGCTATCTCCGCTAATCAAAGTGCGGGAGCGAATAATTTTACCTTGAGTAGCGGCAATAGTATTAGCACGACCAGTGCAGCTGCGCCATCAATCAGCATCTTGGTGAATACAGCCAGTGGCGGCACAGGTGCTATCTCATTAGGCGGAAATGTTCTGGCCGGTAATGCAGGTACCATCGATGTGTCAACCACGGGTGTTTTAACTCCCTCAGGAGGAAATACCACGGGTGGATCCATTACCCAAAGTGCAGGTACGATTGGTGATCTTACGGGTCGAGATAATATTTCTCTCTTTGTGCCTAGCACCGGCAGCAGTGGTATTTCGGGCGTCAGCGGCACCGGTGGCAATGCCATTTCTCTCACCACAAACGGCAGCACCTTCACCTTCGCCACGGGCTCCCCTGGTTTAGCCGCCCAAATCACAGGCAGCACCACCTTGGCTATTTCTGCATTGCCGGCAAACAGCCCGCTCACCGTGGTAGCTAGCGGCGCATTGACCTTACCCGCCACGGCTATTTCAACGGGAACCGCCAATCTTGATTTAGAAAGCGATGGCGGCGCACTCAGTACGGCGGCTAATCTCAGTACCACCTCTGGGAATTTAACGCTAGTCAGTGGAACAGGGTTAACCGTCAATAATACATTAACCACCGGCAGTGGTAATATTCTACTAAATGAACTCACTTCCGGCACCTTGACGTTAGCAGCAGGCAGCTCTATCACGTCTACAACAGGATCACTCACCATGGATAGTGCTACCGGTATCACCATGTCAACCAGCGCCGGTAGTATCTCAAGTATTAACTTAGGGTCCAATAGCGCCACTACTGGTTTATTGACTATCAATGCCAATACCGGTGGCACAGGCGCCAATAGTTTTTTAATGAATGAAACGGGTACGAATGTCAGCTCCATTACCACCGCGAATGCGAGTGCGAATGCTATTGCGATCACCGTCAATACCTCGGGTGGCGGCACAGGTACGGCGCAATTAGGAAATATCACGATGACGGGTAATGGAACGCTCGCAGTCAAGTCCAATGGCGGCAGTATCACGCAAGAACCTAATGGCAATCTAAGTATCGGCACTGGTGCGGGTGGTATCGCTAGCTTTACAACCAGTCAGGCAAACGGGGCAGGCATTGGTACGGTTGGTAACCCTATGTCTCTCATTGAATCGAACTATGTTACGGCTACCGGGGGCTCGGGCGGTCTTTATCTCGCGAATGTTAATAATGCAAATGGTTTACTATTAGGACCAATCAATACCACCGGCGTTATGCGCGTCACGACCACCGGCCCGATTGCACAACAAACCGCTTATTCAAGCAGCAATGCCATCACCATTAGTGGTACTGGTACATCCGTCTTTAATGCAGGAGCGTATCCTATTACTTTGGCCAATCCGAATAATCAACTCAATGCCAATGCCAGTGCCAATGGTAATCCTTTCCCTGCGGGTACGTTTACGCACGATAGTGGAACAGCCATTAATAATACCTTAGATGTCGATAATAGCGGCAATAATAATGTCACTGTCGTATCACAAGGTATCTTAGTGATGGGTACCTCCACGGTGGGTACTGGATTACTCTCCTTGTCTGGACAGAATGGTGTGGGAGAAATTTATGGTAATGCCCAAACTATTACGACTGGCTCGGGGGCACAAGGCACCATTTTGAATGGTGGAACAGGACCTGTCATGTTTGAAAATGACGTGGGCAATAATTTTAATGGCCCGGTTACCGTCGTGACCACGAATACGACTTCGGGTACGATTTCACCCAACCCAGGAACGACCCTGAATATTATTAATAATCTCGTTCCCCTAGAACTGGGCACAGTGAATGGCACAGCGCTTAATCTCAGCGGCAGCTCGCAACAATTACTGGTGTCTGGGCAAGGCTCTATCACGCAGAATGCAGCTATCACCGTGGCCGGTGGGATTACTGCCGGTGCTACTGCTGCCAATACGGATATTTTGCTAAGTTCATTCAATAATAATTTCGGCGGAAATCCTCTGATATTTGGTTCCTCTACTGCGTATGGCCCGTACTCCAGTTCCACCATGAGTCCCACCAATGGCGTGAATATCACATTTCTGCGTGATGTCATGATCAATGCCACCAATTCAGCGGTGTCTCCTTTAAGTTTTGCAGGACTCACGGGTCTACGTAATGTGCTCTTGAATTTCAGTGGTGGTTCAACCTTGAGCTTACCTTCTATCAGCATGAGCGGCACGTTCACACTTGATGGCGCTGTACCCGTCACACAACAAGCGGGCACGACCATTTCAGCCTCGGTTTTAACAGCGAATACCACGAGTAGTATTAATCTTGCGAATAGTGGTAATACTTTCTCCAGTTTAAATACCATTACCACAGGTGGTGCACTCACCGTGAATGACAGCGTGGGCTTGGTATTGAATGGTAATATCACCGCTGCAGGAACGGGTGATACCATCGTACTCGCGGGGGCTAGTTTCACGAATAACGTGGGCGCTTCTGTGCTCGCCCCTGGCAGCGGCAATAACTTTTTAATCTGGTCACAAAACACACCCGGCAGCGATGTATTAAATGGGCTAACCTATAATTTCTTGCAATACAATGCCGTATTTAATACAACGACTGTCTTAGGCACGGGCAATGGCTTGCTCTATACTGCAACGCCTATGATTACGCCTGTACTGACGGGTACTGTTTCTAAAGTCTATGACTCTACCACCACAGCAACCTTGGCAAATAGCAATTATTCGAGCACGGGTGAAATTAATGGTGACACAGTCACGCTCAATAATCCGACTAGCGGCGTGTATGCATCACCGAATGCAGCGACTAATATCAATGTGTCGGTCTCTGGTATTGCGATCACGGGTGCAAGCAATGGCAGTGTGACTGTGTATGGCTATCAATTAGCCTCCACGACAGCCAATGCCAATATCGGTACGATTACACCGGCTAGCTTAGTGTTAGCAGGCACACGTGCGTATAATGCTACTACCACCTTTGCGGCATCTACCTTCGGTACGAATGGTGTCATCAACACAGGTATTAATAATGAAACGCTCAATGTCTCCGGCAGTGGTTCTGTCGCAAGCCCGAATGTTATTGCAGGTGCGCAAGCTCTCACGACCACTGGCTTATCACTGACGAATGGAACGGGGCTTGCGTCCAATTACAGTATTGCAGCCTCTGGTAATACCGGTACCGTGACACCGGCGAGTGTGACTTTGGCAGGCACACGTGCATATGATTCAACGACTACTTTTGCTGCCTCTACCTTTGGCAGCAGTGGTGTAATCAACACAGGTATCAATAGTGAAACGCTCAATGTCTCCGGCAATGGATCTGTCGCAAGCCCGAATGTTATTGCAGGTGCACAAGCTCTCACAACCACTGGCTTATCACTGACGAATGGAACGGGGCTTGCGTCCAATTACAGTATTGCAGCCTCTGGTAATACCGGTACCGTGACACCGGCGAGTGTGACTTTGGCAGGCACACGTGCATATGATTCAACGACTACTTTTGCTGCCTCTACCTTTGGCAGCAGTGGTGTAATCAACACAGGTATCAATAGTGAAACGCTCAATGTCTCCGGCAATGGATCTGTCGCAAGCCCGAATGTTATTGCAGGTGCACAAGCTCTCACAACCACTGGCTTATCACTGACGAATGGAACGGGGCTTGCGTCCAATTACAGTATTGCAGCCTCTGGTAATACCGGTACCGTGACACCGGCGAGTGTGACTTTGGCAGGTACACGTGCATATGATTCAACGACTACTTTCACTGCCTCTACCTTTGGCAGCAGTGGTGTGATCAACACAGGTATCAATAGTGAAACACTCGATGTCTCCGGCAGTGGTTCTGTCGCAAGCCCGAATGTTATTGCGGGTGCACAAGCTCTCACGACCACTGGCTTATCACTCACGAATGGGACGGGACTTGCCTCCAATTACAGTATTGCGACTTCCGGTAATACCGGTACTGTGACACCGGCGAGTGTGACTTTGGCAGGTACACGTGCATATGATTCAACGACTACTTTCACTGCCTCTACCTTTGGCAGCAGTGGTGTAATCAACACAGGTATCAATAGTGAAACGCTCAATGTCTCCGGCAGTGGATCTGTCACCAGCCCGAATGTGATTGCGGGTGCACAAGCTCTCACAACCACTGGCTTATCACTCTCGAATGGCACGGGACTTGCGTCCAATTACAGTATTGCAGCCTCTGGTAATACCGGTACTGTGACACCGGCCAGCTTGGTTCTCGCAGGTTCGCGTGCGTATAACTTAACAACCGTATTTGCTCCAAGTGCCTTTGGTACCAATGGCATGGTGAATACCGGCATCAATAATGAAACCTTAACTCTCACCGGCAGCGGTTCCGTTGCAAGTCCCAATGTTTCTGCTGGCGCACAACCGCTGAACACATCCGGTTACTCTCTAGCAAATGGCACCGGCCTTGCCTCCAATTATAGTATTGCTACCTCTGGTAACACAGGCACGGTCACGTCAGCGATACTAACCGTTTCAGGTGTCTCAGCGAATAATATACTCTTCAATGGCAGCACCGCCACCACCTTGAATCTGAGTAATGCAACACTATCTGGTGTGTTAGGAGGCCAAAATGTCAGCGTGAACCCCAATGGGTATCTTGCTAACTTTACTACTGCGAACCCAGGAAACGGCATCCCCGTGATTGTGCAAAATCTCAGTCTAACAGGAGCAGCAGCGAGCAATTATGCGTTGACGCAACCGACAGGCCTATCAGCGGATATTTTACCGACAATCGCTTCATCAACGATTCCCGTCGCGTCCGTCATACAGCAACCTCAGAGTAATGCCGACAATTCCGCGACAAATAACACTACTCTCTCTCTCTATTATTTTGCGGTGATAGATCAAAACCTGAATGAAATCATCAATGGAAGTGCAAACTTATATGTGACTACCCCGCAACTGACATCATGCGTTGGCCATGCGAATAAAGCACAACTCATTTTTATTAACGACCGCTTGTGCTTTACTTATTAAAGTACCTCTCCAATCCTACACCTGGTTCTATACCCATTCTCGGTGCATGAGTCGATACGTTTGTTTTCCCGCTCCAAACGCGCTATCCTTGGCGCGATGGATTGCATCCCGCAATCCTGTCGCTTGAAAACAAACATACATAATAGAGGAACCACCCATGCTTTCCCAACAGCAAGCCCGTGACCATGCGCTCCTGGAGGCAGTGGAAAATGGGCACACCGACGGGGTCAAATTCTTACTCACCGACACACAGGGAAGTGGGTGTAGTATAGAAGGGTGCCAAGAAGCTTTTTTAAAACTAATAAGTCAATATTATCACCATCGCGATCAACAGCTCGCTATTTTTAATCACTTTTTAAATTTTGCGCTATCTTCCCCCGATCTAAAGATTTGTAATCGCATCTGGAACGAGCTAATAGCATACGAGAATAGGACAGAATATAACCATTACATGATCAACTGTTTTTTAGATGATGCACGATTTAACATCGACATACAAACCTGTTGCGTACGCTTCATGTATATACAAGACCCATCGGAGACTGTTTTTATCAAGCAATTTGGTGCTCGTGCTATCAGTAAAATCTTATTGCATCATCAGCACGTTATCTATCATGATGAGGAGCGCCCTTGGATTAGCCAATTTTTCAGTTCACAGCACGAGGCCAACGCAGTATTGACAGCAATCATCAAACAGAAAAGAAAGAACCCAGCAATGCCCGTAAGGACTATTCTGCATAGCGTACTGCCTAAAGGGAGCCTTCGACTATGCCCTGATGGGTGGCTCAATTGGATAACAGACGATATTGCGATCGACCTAACGAACCGCATCACGACCGCCAATGAAGAAACGCTATCAAAATACGTCTGTCTTCGCGCGATATTCAGCGCATCAGGATTATGGGAGCTTCCAGAAATCGCTAACCTCATTACAACCATGTGTCACTTTCCTTATATGCCTGGGGTATTACCTGTACTGACTGCCACCCCGAACCCAGCCAAGGTATCCATCCCCATCCAAGACGAAACATCGACGCTTATTCCACATGATGCAGCCTCACCCACCACGTGCTATTCTCGGCTAGAGGTGGGAGCGCTTGTGGGGTGCGGCGTATTCACTATGACGCTCGGTATCGGTGCCACCTTCGACACCAGGTTCGCTAGTGCCTTCGGTATCGCCGCCAAGACATTAAGTTTTACAGCGTCAGGACTGAGTTTCTTTACAGCTGGCTACCATGCTCGACGAATGGGTTTATTACCCGCAATACCCTGTGAAAGCGATGCGCCAGTGTCATCCGGATCGTACAACCCATCATCACCCAATCCTAGCCCGCAAATCATCTAGTTCTTCTAGTAAATCTAAGATCAATGCAATACCCGCAAGATTTACTTCTAAATCACGTTGCAACCGCAAGGCTGTTTTAGCCCGCTGTAACTGAGCCATATTAAACACCCATTCATCAGGAGACACACCTTCAGGGCTAACAATCTCATATTCAATCAATTCGTAAATGGCATCAGGAGTAATACCACAGGCATCGCATAATTCTTGAAACGACAGTGACGATTGTTCTGAATAATCTGCAATAATC
>Ga0207145_1018_pt1 | contig 28150 bp, 17 predicted proteins | sample Alteio_BWMinHeat_35_FD_153578 | JGI IMG/M metagenome (GOLD analysis project Ga0207145, IMG submission 153578) | Enriched cells from forest soil in Barre Woods Harvard Forest LTER site, Petersham, Massachusetts, United States -... | ecosystem: Environmental > Terrestrial > Soil > Temperate forest >...
CGATTTGTGCGCAAAGTTGCGGGGAAGCAGATCGCCGAGCAAGTGATTGTGGCGAATATTGATGTGGCGTTGATTGTGGCGGCGCTCGATGGCGATTTCAATGTGCGGCGCATCGAACGATATTTGGCGCAGTGTTGGGAGTCGGGAGCGCGGCCGGTAGTTGTGCTGAACAAGGTGGATGCCTGCGCGGATGCAAGCGAACTGGCCGCGCAGATCGAGGGAATCGCCAAGGGTGTCCCGGTTTTGCTTGTAAGCGCAAAAACGGGAGAAGGATTGGAAGCGTTGGAGACGCATTTCAAAAGAGGGCAAACGATTGTCCTCTTGGGATCTTCGGGAGTGGGGAAGTCCTCGCTGGTGAACCGATTGTTGCAAGAGGAACGACAATCGACGTTCGCAGTGCGGGAAAGCGACAGCCGCGGGCGGCACACGACGACTTCAAGAGATTTATTCTTGCTGCCGAATGGGGCCATGCTCATCGATACGCCCGGTTTGCGTGAGCTGCAGTTGTGGAACGCGGGGGAAGGATTAGCGCAAACCTTCACGGACGTCGATGAACTTGCGGCGAAATGCCGGTTCAGCGATTGCCAGCACCGGAAAGAACCCGGGTGCGCGGTGCAAGAAGCTATAGCAGGGGGTAATCTCGCGGAGGACCGATTGGAGAGTTGGCGCAAACTGCAGCGGGAGCAGGAGTTTCTCGAGCGAAAGATAGATCCCGAAATTGGCGCTGCCCATAACAAACGTATTAAAATATTAATGCGTCAAGTGCGACAGAACTACCGGGACCGTGATAAGGGGAAGAATTAAAAACCAGAGATGAGAGAGTTACTACTGAATTTGGAGCTGGCTCGACGTGTGGAGAGTGCGGAAGCGCAGGCCGCGGTGGAATGCGCGGAAGCGCTCGGCCGATTCCGGCCTGTGAGTGGTGCGGCGGTGAGGCGTGTCGCCGGCGGATTTGCGGTCTATTGCGGTAAAGATTCCCCGATCACGCAGGCGGTGGGAATGGGGTTGGACGGGCCGGTGAGTGCGGAGGAGTTTGACCGCCTCGAAGAATTTTATCGCAGCCGCGGAGAGCCCGTGCGCGTCGAGACTTCGCCGCTGGCGGATGCTTCGTTTCTGGAACAGTTCGGCCAGCGTGGGTATCGCGTGACGGAATTTTCGAATGTGATGGCGCGGCAGGTGAGTCCGGACGAGTCTTGCCCGGAGCCGCCGGAGGGCGTCACGATTGAAAAAATTGGGAAAGACCAAATCGACGTGTGGACAGAAACGGTGGCGCAGGGATTTGCGGAGACGTATCCGGTATCGCAGGAGTTGCTGGAGGTGATGAAGCTGTTTGCGTTTGGGCCGAAGACGGAATGTTATCTGGCGCGAGTGGATGGAAAAATTGCAGGAGGCGGAACGCTGGCGCTGCACGATGGGGTTGCCGGTTTATTTGGTGCGAGCACATTGCCGGTGGCGCGCAAGCGTGGCGTGCAAACTGCTTTGTTGCAACGCCGGCTGGCACGGGCGTCGCAGGCGGGAAGCGATCTGGCGGTGAGCATCGCGCAACCGGGGAGTACTTCGCAGCGGAATATTGTGCAGCAGGGATTCCGAGTGCTTTATACGCGCGTGAAGTTTGAGAAGAAAATGATCTGATGACGCGGACTAGATGTGAAAGCCGGAAGAGAAAAGCAGATTCCTCGCTACGCTCGGAATGACAAATTAACAAAACACTGGAAGTCAGCGTTGGATTCGTTTGTGGATGAAGTCGACGATGTCTTGTGTTGAGGTGCCGGGAAGAAAAATTTCAGCGATGCCGGATTGCTTCATGGCGGGAATGTCGGCTTCAGGGATGATGCCGCCGACGAGAACGGTGACGTCCTGCATGCCTTTTTCGCGCAGTAGATTCATGAGTTGCGGGCAGATGGTGTTGTGGGCGCCGGAGAGTATGGAGAGGCCGATGACGTCCACGTCTTCCTGGACGGCGGCAGTGGCGATCATCTCGGGGGTCTGGCGGAGGCCGGTGTAGATCACTTCCATGCCGGCGTCACGCAAAGCGCGGGCGATGATCTTGGCGCCGCGGTCGTGACCATCCAATCCGGGTTTGGCAATCAGCACTCTAATTTTCTTTGTTGTCATGGACCGATTCTAGTTTGCCTCGGGATTCGAAATGCAGAGGATCGTCAGTTTGCCAGACTGTAGTGGCAGCTCGGTTCGGTGAGCTTCAGATTGCTGCGCCACTTCAAGTCGACATTCTCAATAAACTCAAAACGCTGGTCGTTTGCTTGTCCAACGATTTCGAGCAAATATTTTCCGGGCAGCTCTCGAATTGTGAACCGGCCTTGACTATCGGTATTTTTCTTGTGCACGCCGGACTTCCGGACTTCATCCATAATGCCTTCGAGAGCAAAGCAATGCTTCGTATCCGACAGGTTGTTGTATCCGGCCAAATCCGAACGGGTTCGCTCGTCCGATGCTGGAATCTGAAATACGCGCGCATTTGTGGCCTTTTCGTCATCGTTTGTTTGCTGGATCTTAGCGAGTGCGCCCGAGATTCGCTGCCGCTGGTCTTCTTCCAACGAATAGATCGTAACGCTGGCGCCAGGAAGTGCCACGATTTCTTGGCTGGAGAGGGGAACGCTCACTTCGCCGCTGATTCTCGAGCTCGCCAACCAAACGATGGGAACTGCCGCAACGAGAATTAAAAGCAGGATCAAACCGCCATATCTCTTTAGGAAGATCGCCGTCCGTGAGGCAGAAACGGGCGGAACCTCATTCGGGGCTGGATTCGGAGGTGAATTCAGAGAAGGCATGCAACAGCCTTTCGCTTGGTCAAGTGATCGCCACTTCTTCGTAGGTGCCGAAGACTTCGCGGAGGGCGTCGCAGATTTCGCCGACGGTGGCGTAGGATTTTACGGCGTCGAAGAGGAACGGCATCAGGTTGTCCTGGCCTTGTGCGGCTTTGCGGAGGGCTGTCAGGCGGCGGTCGACTTCGGATTGGGAGCGGTCGTTGCGGAGTTTGGCGAGGCGCTCGGCTTGGCGATGAGCGACGGTTTCGTCGATTTGCAGGATGTCGAGATGCTTTTCTTCGGAGACGTAATCGTTGACGCCGACCATGATTTTTTCTTTTTTGTCGAGTTCGCGCTGGTAGCGGTAGGAAGCCTCCGCGATTTCGCGCTGCGGGTAACTGCGCTCGATGGCGGGGACCATACCCCCCATTGCGTCGATTTTTTCGATGTAGTCCCAGGCGCCGCGCTCGACTTCGTTCGTTAGCGATTCCACAAAATACGAGCCGCCGAGCGGATCGACCGTGTTGGTGACACCAGTTTCGTGGGCGATGATTTGTTGCGTGCGCAGAGCGATCGTGGCCGCGAACTCGGTGGGCAGAGCCCAGGCTTCGTCGAGGGAATTGGTGTGTAGAGATTGCGTTCCGCCGAGGACCGCGGCTAGCGCCTGGATCGCGGTACGAACGACGTTGTTATACGGTTGCTGCGCGGTGAGAGAGCAGCCCGCGGTCTGCGTGTGGAAGCGCAGCGCCCAGGTGCGCGGATTTTTTGCGTGGTAGCGCTCGACCATGGCTTTGTGCCAGATGCGCCGGGCGGCGCGGTACTTGGCGATTTCCTCGAAGAAATCGCTATGCGCGTTGAAGAAGAAAGAGAGTTGCGGGACGAACTGATCGACGTCGAGGCCGCGGCGCATTCCGTATTCGACATATTCCATGCCATCGCGCAGAGTGAACGCCAATTCCTGGATGGCGGTCGAGCCCGCTTCTCGGATGTGGTAGCCGCTGATGGAAATGGGATTGAATTTCGGGGTGTTCTTGACGGCGAATTCAAAGGTGTCGATCACCAGGCGCATCGATGGTTCGGGCGGGTAGATGTACTCCTTTTGCGCGATGTATTCCTTGAGGATGTCGTTCTGCAGAGTGCCCGAGATCTTCTTCCAGTCCGCGCCCTGCTTTTCGGCAACGGCGAGGTACATGGCCCAGATGACGGCGGCGGGGGAATTGATGGTCATCGAAGTCGTAACATTGGCGAGGGGAATCTTGTCGAAAAGGACTTCCATGTCAGCGAGGGAACTGATAGCGACGCCACATTTGCCGACTTCGCCTTCGGAGAGGGGATGGTCGGAGTCGTAGCCCATCAAGGTGGGCAGATCGAATGCGGTGGAGAGGCCTGTCTGACCTTGTGCGAGCAAATAACGGAAGCGCGCATTGGTATCTTCTGCGGTACCGAAGCCGGCGAATTGGCGCATGGTCCACAGGCGGCCGCGGTGCATCGTGGAATGAATGCCGCGCGTGTATGGAGGCTCACCGGGGAAGCCCAGATCGCGATCCGGATCCCAACCGGGGAGATCAGCGGGAGTGTAGAGACGACGGATGGGGTGTCCGGAGATTGTGGTGAATTCGGCTTGGCGTTCAGGGCTTTTTTCTAGAGTGGGGCGGAGGGTGTCCTCTTCCCATGCCCGCTCTTTTGCGGAAGGCTCGCGCGTGGCGGCGGGAGCGTCGCCAGTCGTGATGGTGGTGGCCGATCCTTTGACCTTGTCGCTCATGGTATGGCGCTCCCCATTGGTGCGCGATGCGATGCGGGTTGCAAGAATTAGACTAAACCATGCTAAGCGAAAGCGAAAAACGGGGCAAGAGGACGCGACGAAGAGGCACGTGGAGAAAGTAACAAACAGGGAAAGAAAGCGGGGCAGGAGAGGAATTTGTCCCCAAGTTGCCCCGCGAGTCGACCCCTGAATTCGTGTAAGTGTTCATTCCAAAGATAGTTAAAGTGCTTTGTTTTGATACACTTATGCAAGTGTTCATTCTAAAGCGTTTACAGGAACGCGCACTTGAAGATGGTTTCCAGGCGTAACGGATCTACCTGCGTCCGCTGTCCGGCAGGTTTTTAAAGATATCGTCCACGCCGACAACTTTTCCGTGGAGCGTCCCAGGGATAAGGGTGTCGCGTTCCACTTCGCCGTTCTTGCCGTCCGCGATGGTGACGTGATTCACCTCGAGAGTGCGGCCAAGCGCGCGTTCATAGTTGGCTTTGGCTTCTTCGAGATTGGCGAGCGCGCGGAGTTCCGCGCCCTGAGTGGTAATGAGGTCGCGCTGTGTCTGAATAACGACGTACACGGTTGAAGCGCCAAGCTGATATTTCTTCTGTTCGGCATCAAACGTTTGCTGTTGGAGCTCGCGGGCCTTCACCGCAGCTGCGACCTGGGCACGGTCTTGTGTCAGAGCAATGTACTGGTTGCGGACGTCGAGAAGCGCGGCGTTTCGGAGTTGTTGCATCTGCGTTTCCATTTGGCGCTGAGAGAGTAGAGCGCGGACGTGCTCGGCCTGGGCCGCGCGGTTACGGAGAGGAAGCGTCAAGGTCAGCTGGCCGGCATATTCCGGGAAGTCATTGTGAAAGATTTGGTTTTGCGCGGTGCCGAAACCGTGATGAGCAATGCCTGTGGAGGGGGTGACAGCTGCCGATTCGAAAATGGGAGTCGACACGCCGCCAACAACCACGCTGATTGGATTGCCGTTGGCGTCGACGATGGGCACGCCGGTGCTAATGATGTTCGTGGTGGTGCCGGGGATGGGGCTGTTACCAGCGAGGCCGTTGGACTGATAGAACGCGTTCGCCGTAAGAGAGGGGAGGAGGGCGTTCTTCGTGGCGCGAACATCAATTTCGGCGTTTTTCAGGTTATAGATTTCTTCCTGAAGTTCAGGCCGTTTGGCGAAAGCTTCCTTAATGGCGTCTTCGAAGGAGGCTGCTTCTATCACAGCAGGCTGCTTTGGCAAATCGGTAGGAATAATTTCCACGTTGATGAGATTGGGAGCGAGCGGGTCTTTGGAGATGAAGTTTTTCAGGGATTGCTCGTCCTGGAGCTGCGCGGTCTGGGCGAATATAAGGTTCTGCGTGTCCGTGGCGACTTCGGATTCTGAGCGAGTGACATCGAGGGGCGCGAGGCTGCCGATTTCGAGTTGCTTTTTGTTGTCCTCGTAGAGTTTTTGGGCAACCGTCACAGCTTGTTGGTTGACCTTGACGTTTTCTCGCGCATAGACGAGTTCCCAGTAAGCGGTGATGGTGTTCGTGATGGTCGTAATGGCCTGCTGGGCGAATGCCCAATCAGCAATTTGGCGATTGTTGTTAGCGATGCGAATGTTGCGGGTCCACAACTGCTTGCCGAAGCCATTCAGGAGGGGTTGAGAGACCGAAATGGAGAGGGACGAAGTCACGTCGGGATTGAAGAAGTTGATGATGTTGGCGCTGCCGCGATTGTTGTTCCAGTTTACGGTGAGGTTCGTTCCGGTCTGAAATGTCTGCGAATACTGGTTGCTAAACTGAGTGGAGTGGGAAATGACGGAGGCGACGCCGGTACTGCTGCCGGTGCCAGCGCCGGAAGTGAAAGGGTTGTTGATGGGCACGGTGAATTCGCCTACGGAAGCACTGCTCGTGATCAGGGGATCGAAGTTCTGATTGAAAAAGACGAACGGATTAATGAGGGCAGAGGAGGCTGGGACCTGCACCCCGGGCGTGGCAAATCCGGAGGAGCCGGCTTGAGCGTTGAGCAGGCCGGCGTCCGAGATCCAGGGATAGTAGCGCTGGACGGCGATGTCCAGGCTGTTTTCAAGCGCGAGCTCGACGGCGTCCTGGAGGCTAATCTCCAACTTACCGTCGTGAATTAGCTGATCAATGCGAGGAGAGTTGGTGAGCACGGGGGCATCGATGTGCCGCGACTCGTAGGGCTTAAGAATGTTTGGGAAACCCCGTGCACCGCGGTTGTAGTTGTGGGAGCCCACGCCGAGGGAAGAAACCGGCGCGATGTTGGTGCTGGTGGTGGCCGGAGCAGGATTGGACGGCGGGTTCTGGGCGGGGCTTTGAGCAAAAGCGGGCGAAAGCGGCCCTGCGACCAATAGGCACGCCAAAACGATAGCAAACAGCGATCGGGCGCAATGCGAAGCGTTCCTACGGGCATTTGCCCCGAAAATGGACCGCTTCAAGGTCCCCCTCAGCGTCTTCATAGTGATGTATACCCTCTAGATTCTGTCCCAGCGGGACGTTTTGAATTTGACCTAACTCTGTAAAACGCTCGAACCATGGATTTTGTTTCAATAGCGGGGCGGAATTGGTGGCACGAGGAGAAATAAACCCAGTGCTTTGAACCAGAAACACGGCCGCGTTCGATGCAACGAGGATAATGGAGCAGCAGAGGCAAGACAAGGATTTGACGAGGTTGGAGAGCGAATTGAGGTGGTTCAGGGAAAGTAGCGGCCACCGCCAAAACAGGCAGGTGCGCGACGAAAGCGAATAAGAGGGAACGAAGCCGCGCTCGTCGAAATGCTCGCGCGGCTTCGTCCGGAGGCTAGCGCATGCCGCCGTCCTTGAAGAGAGCATCAGTGCCGACGACCTTGCCGTGAAGCGTGCCGGGGATCAGCGTTTCGCGCTCGACGGCGCCGGTTTTGGCGTCGGCGACCGTGACGTGATTCACTTCGAGAGTGCGTCCGAGGGCGCGTTCGTAGTTGGCTTTGGCCTCTTCGAGATTGGCAAGAGCACGGAGTTCGGTGCCTTGGGCGGCGATGAGGTCACGCTGGGTGAGAATCACGTTGTAAACGGTGGAAGCGCCGAGGCGGTATTTTTTCTGCTCGGCGTCGAAGGTTTCCTGTTGAAGCTGACGAGCTTCGCTGGCGGCATCGACCTGAGCGCGGTCTTGCGTCAACGCGATGTACGTGTTGCGGACATCGAGAAGCGCGGCGTTTTTCAATTGCTGCATTGTGGCTTCTTCCTGGCGTTGGGTGAGGATGGCGCGCGCACTGTCCGCCTGTGCGGAGCGGTTTCGCAAGGGCAAGTTCAAGGTCAATTGGGCGGAGTAGTCAGGGAAACGATTGTGGAATAGTTGGCTTTGCGCAGCCGTAAACCCTTGCTGATTCGTGCCGAGAACGGGGGTCTTTGTCTCAGGCTCGAAAATGGGAACGCCGTTTACGAGAACAGGATTGCCATTTGCATCCAAAATCGGCAGTAGGAGGTCGGGGACTTGAGTGGAGGCGCCTTTGATCGGTGCATTGCCGGCCAAACCCACGGAACTGTACTGCCCACTGAGCGTGAGGCTGGGCAGCAGGGCATTGCGAGTGGCCTGGATATCGATGTCGGCGTTTTTTAGATTGTAGAGTTCCTCTTGAAGCTCTGGGCGTTTTGCAAAGGCTTCCTTCAGAGACTCCTCGAACGATGGATTTTCAATGATCGCTGGCTGAGTCGGCTGGTCAGTGGTGATGATTTCGACGTTCACAACGTCGGGCGCAAGCGGGTCTTTGGTGATGGCGTTTTTTAGGATTTGTTCGTCCTGCAGCTGGACGGTTCGAGCAACGATAAGATTCTGGCGGTCGGTGGCGAGTTCAGACTGGGCGCGGGTTACATCGAGAGGCGCCATGGTGCCGGCGTCGAGTTGCTTCTTGTTGTCGCTGTAAAGTTTTTGCGAAACGGTAATGGCCTGTTCGTCGACTTTGACGTTGGCACGAGCGTAGACGAGTTCCCAGTAGGCCGTAATTGTGTTGGTGATGGTGGTGATGGCGAGTTGCGCGAAGGCCCAGTCCGCGATTTTGCGGTTGTTGTTGGCGATACGAATGTTGCGAGTGTTTACGGCGATGCCGAAGCCGTTCAAGAGAGCTTGAGAGAAACCTATCGTGAGAGTGGACTGAACGGCAGGGTTGAAAAGGTTGGCGGTGGAAGTCGAACTCGTTCTCGAATTGTTCCAACTCACCGTGAGGTTGGTGCCCGTTTCGAAGCCTCGCGAAACTTGGTTGTTAAACTGCGTGGTGTGAGTCTCCAGGGTGGCGAGTGTGGAGACGCCGGCAGCACCAGTGCCCGATATGAGAGGGTTGTTGACGGGCGTAGAGCGATCATCGATGAGAACTGTGCTGGTGAAGGTCGGGTCATAGGCGTAGCTGGGAAGAAAGGCAGTAGAGGAAGCAAAGTTACCCCCGGGGGTTGCGTAGCCGGAGCCGCCAGCTTTGGCTTTGAGAATCGAGGCGTCTGCTATCCATGGATAGTAACGTTGGACGGCGATGTCCATGCTGTTTTCGAGCGCGAGCTCGACCGCGTCCTGCAAAGTGATCTCGAGTTTGCCGTCGTGAATCAGTTGCTGGAGTCGTGGCGAATTAATAATAACGGGCTCATCGATGTGAATCTGTTGATAGGGCTTGAGTAGATCAGGGAAGGCGCGCGGCCCATTGGTGAAATTATATTTCGCGAGGCCAAGGGAACTGACCGGAGCGATGGACGAGCCCTCTGCGGTTGCGGGCTGCGTTGGAGCAGCGTTCGGCGGCGGGTTCTGCTGTGGGTCTTGCGATGGGCTTTGCGCAAAGGCGGGCGAGAGCGGGCCAGCTACGAGTAGTGCTGCGAGGAAAAGCGCAAGCACGGACCTGGCTGCCTGCGAGCGGGGCCTTCTCTGACCGGATTGGAAACTTGACCGCTTCGGACTCAGCAGCAAAAGGCAAGACTTCGCGGTCTCATAAAACGTCGTCATGATAATTTTTCCCCTCAAGATTCTGTCCCATCGGGACGCATTCATTAGCTTCTGACAGGTGTGGAACGTGCCCTGAACAGGTGTTGTTACACTTAGCGGGCCGGTTTCTTGCCACGCGGAAGGAAAACTCCGGGAGCGTGGCCGCGAGATGGGGCTATTCAGGGACTTTCCCACGCACTTTGACCCAGAAATGCAGCCGAAACATCCTGGCGCAGCCCGGAAACGTGCCCTGCAGTTTAGCAGGGGCACCATTCCTTGACAACGCGGCGCACGGCGGCTAGTCTGCTCACGAATCGATGTTTAGAGGCAGCTTGCGGCTGGCGGAATACGATGCTTTCACGAGAAGAACTGGTACGGATTTTCGAGTCGGCCGGAGCGATCCGGCATGGGCACTTCGAGCTTTCTAGCGGGCTGCATAGCGGGACTTACGTACAGTGCGCGCTCGTTCTGCAGTATCCGCGCCTGGCTGAAAAGCTTGGACAGGCGCTGGCAGCGTTGTTTTCCGATGCGGTGATCGGGGCGGTTGTTTCGCCTGCCTTGGGTGGCGTAATTATCGGGCAGGAAGTCGCGCGGGCTCTGCCAGAGCCAAAGGGAGCTGCGGGCAGAGGCGTGCCGGCGTTGTTTGCCGAGCGCGATGCCAGCGGCACGATGACTTTGCGACGCGGGTTTTCGCTTCAGCCGGATGAGCATGTACTGGTGATTGAAGATGTTTGGACAACGGGTGGCTCTACGCAGGAAACGATCCAGGTGGTTGAGGAAGCCGGCGGTCGAGTTGTTGCTGCCGGAGCTTTAATTGATCGTAGCGGCGGCACACTGGAACTAGGAGTCGAGACTCAGGCTTTGCTGGACCTTCCCATCGCGAAATACGAGCCCGAAGAATGTCCCTTGTGCCGCGAGGGTGGGGCCGCTATCAAACCCGGAAGCCGCTTCGCGCGCACCGCTCCGTGACGCTCCCAACTCGCTTGCCAAATTCGAAGCCTCCTCTGAAAATGGATCGCTGAACATAGCTATCCCCTCCATGCGCCATTTCAAGATTACGATCGCTTACGACGGAACGGACTTTCATGGCTGGCAGATTCAGTCCTCGGACAAACCGACGATTCAAGGGGAAATCTCCGGTGTGCTGCGGAAGCTCACCCAGGAAAATGTAGCGGTGAATGGCGCGGGGCGCACGGACGCGGGTGTGCATGCGCTGGGACAGGTGGCCAGCTTTCGCACACAGTCGGGTATGTCGGCGGGTGAGTTTCAACGCGCGTTGAACGCGCTGCTGCCCGCTACGATTCGCATTGTCGCCGCGGAGGAAGTGGGGCCGGATTTCCACGCGCGTTGGTCGGCGGTGGGAAAAATTTATCGCTACCGGTTGTATCGCGGGAAAGTCGTGCCGCCGGCCTTGTGGCGCTTCGTGTTGCACTATCCATTTCCCCTGGATGAAGACGCCATGTGTATCGCCGCTTCCCGATTTGTCGGTCCGCACGATTTTGCCGCGTTTGCGGCGTCCACGGGTTCTGAAGACGACGACAAGGAACGCTCGACGGTGCGCGAGATTTACGCAAGCGAATTGGTGCGCAGCGAGGACGGCGAAGAGCTTGTCTATACTGTGCGAGGGCGTTCTTTCATGCGCTTCATGGTCCGCAAAATGGTCGGTACACTCTTGGATGTTGGCCGCGGCAAGCTCGTGCCAGACGACATTCTGCGACTCTATCAATTGCGCGACCGCTCCAAGTCCGGGCCAACCGTGCCGCCGCAGGGGCTCTGCATGGTGCAAGTGATGCACGATGAGGCGTGGCGCATCGGAGAGCCTTAGTACGTTTCCCATCTTTAAGTCAAAGATTGAAAACCGCGAACTTAGCTAATATACTTAGCTAACCATGTACACCATGCACAAGGCAAAGACCCATCTCTCGAAGCTGGTTCGGGACGCGCTCAGGGGAGAAGAGGTCATCATCGCTCGCCGCAAAGAACCTCTGGTAAGGCTCGTACCGGTGCGCAAGCCCGCAAAGAAGCGCAAGCCGGGCAGTCTAAAGGGGAAAATCTGGTATGCGCCAGATGCGTTCGATCCGCTTACCAAGGAGGAACTCGTGGAGTGGGGTATTGAGTGACGAAGGTTCTTCTGGATACACACGCCCTAATTTGGTGGCTTGAAGGAGGGGTTAAGCTCTCTACCGAGGCTCGCCGAGTTATCGCGGATCAGGAGGCGACCATCCTCGTATCCTCCGCCTCCGCTTGGGAGATCGCGATTAAGCACCAAATTGGTAAATTTCGAGTGCCTGACTTAATCAAAGACTTCCGGGGCAGAGTTCAGAGAGAGGGTTTCGTCGAACTCCCTATCTCGCTCGAACACGCCGTGATCGCCGGAACGCTGCCGGGAAACCACAAAGATCCCTTCGATCGGGTGCTCATCGCACAATCGCAAGTGGAAGATGTTGCGATAGTCACTCGCGATGAGCGGTTCCGTGAGTACGGAGTCCAATGCATCTGGTGAGTGTGCTGCTGCCGCTGTCCGTCGCCTGCGCGCGGCCGTTTTGTCGCAGACTCTTTAGGGCAAATTCAGCTAGAATTTGCGTATGGCGGCCACGGTCATCCCCATAGATACGATTCCGTCGATAGATCCTGCCACGGGAAAAATCCTAGCGCAGTTTGAGAAGACGCCGCCAGCGGCGGTGCCGGAGATTCTGGCGCGGGCGCGTGCGGCACAGTTGGCGTGGCGCACCGTGCCGATCGAACAGCGATGCTCACGGCTGCGTGCTTTGCGCGATTGCATGATGGTTGCTCGCGATGCGCTGGCCGATGCTGTTGTTGCGGAGTCCGGGAAGCCACGAGTGGAAGCGTTGTTCGCGGATATTTTTGTTGCGCTCGACACGGCTGAATATTTTTCGAAGCATGGCGAGCGGCTTTTACGGCCGGAGCGCGTGCCACACCACAGTAGCGCGGGTAAAGCGAAATCGGGCCGTTTGGTCTACGACCCCGTCGGCGTGATTGGCATCATCAGTTCGTGGAACTATCCGCTGGCGATTCCGCTGAGCCAGATTATTCCCGCCGTAGCCGCAAGGAATGCTGTCGTCTGCAAGACAAGCGATTTCACTCCTCACTGTGGTGCGCTCATCGAAAAGCTTTTTGCAGATGCTGGCTTCCCTAAGGGATTGGTCACGGTCATTCAAGGCGGTGGGGAAGTCGGCCAGGCGCTGATTGATGCTGCACCGGATAAGATCATGTTCACCGGAAGCATGGCGACAGGGCGCCGCGTCGCCGAAGCGTGCGCCAAGAAATTGATTCCGAGTGTCCTTGAACTGGGCGGCAAGGACGCGATGATCGTGCTGGCGGATGCGAAACTCGACGTTGCAGCGAGCGCCGCGGTTTGGGGAAGCTACACGAATTGCGGTCAAGTTTGTCTTTCCGTCGAACGGCTTTTTGTCGAGCATCCCATCGAGGAAAAATTTCTGGCGCTGTGCGTAGAGAAAACGAAAAAGCTGCGTATAGGTCCCGGTGGTGATCCGGCTACCGATGTTGGGCCGTTGATTCGACCGCAGCACGTGCAGCGCATGAGCGATTTAGTTGCCGACGCTGTGGCGCGCGGGGCTCGTGTGCTGTGCGGCGGCAAACCGCGCCCGGATGTCGGGTCGAATTTCTTCGAGCCGACGGTCATCGCGGGCGTGGATACTTCGATGAGACTCTTTCAAGAGGAGACATTCGGTCCCATTCTCGCGATTCAAACTGTAAAAAACGCCGATGAGGCAATCGCTCGCGCAAATGATTCCAACTTCGCGCTCGCGGCGAGCGTGTGGACCGGCGACGCAAAACGTGGCCAAGCGATAGCGGGGCGGCTGCGGGCGGGCGCGGTGATGGTGAATGACGCGATCAGCTATTTTGGCATTGCCGAAGCTCCACACGGAGGCTGCGGCGTCAGTGGATGGGGCCGCACGCACGGCAAAGCGGGATTGCTCGAAATGGTGCAGCCGAAATACATCGATGTGGATCGCTTGCCTGGAACCGAAAAACCGTGGTGGTATCGTTACGGGGCGGATTTAGAGCGCGCGGCGGATGCGTTTCTCAAGTTCGAATTCGGCGGAGGACTCGCCGCAAAATTACGGAACGCGCGCGGCGCTCTGAAGACCATGTTTCGCGACCACGGGTTTTGATATTGCAGGATAGTTTGTAACAGGCGAGCGTTTCAGCGGCAGCGAACGAAAGAGAGCGAGCGCGATGCAGCAAAACGAATGGATCTACGACTGGAACGTGGCCGCGGCGCCGCCCCTGCTTCCGGGCACTTGCGTCTTGATGAATGACGAAACGCTGCGCGACGGTCTGCAGAATCCGAGTGTGCACGACCCCAGCATCGGCGAAAAAATTGAGATCCTTCACCTGATGGAAGCGCTGGGAATCGATTCGCTCAACATCGGTCTGCCTGGAGCCGGCTCTCGCGCTGTGGAACATGTGGAAGCGCTGGCGCGCGAAATCGTCGCCAAGCGGATGAAGATCAAGCCCAACTGCGCCGCGCGGACGATTGAGGCTGACATTCGTCCTATCGCCGAAATCTCACAACGCGTCGGGATAGCCATTGAAGCAGCCACATTTTTGGGATCGAGCCCGATCCGGCGGCTAGTGGAAGACTGGACCGTGGATCACCTCGAGCGTACGACCGAAAAAGCGGTGAAGTTTACGGTCGAACACGGGCTCCCTTCGATGTACGTTACGGAAGACACGATTCGCACCGATCCCGATACCGTGAAACGCCTTTATACGACGGCGATTCGCAGCGGAGCGCGGGCCATCGTGCTGTGTGACACCGTAGGCCACGCCATTCCGAATGGCGCGTACAATCTGGTGAAATTTGTCATCGAAGAAGTGGTCAAGCCCAGCGGGGAAAAAATTCGAGTGGACTGGCACGGCCACAACGATCGCGGTCTGGCCGTCGCGAATTCTCTCGCGGCGATTGCCGCTGGAGCGGATCAGGTGCACGCAGCCGCCAATGCGCTCGGCGAACGCGTCGGCAACACGCCGATGGAGTTGATGTTGGTGAACTTGCGCCTGATGGGCGTCATCCACCAGGACCTTTCGCGGCTCCGCGAGTATTGTGAAAAAGTCGCCGCCGCCACACACACGGTAATCCCGCCGAATTATCCAGTCATCGGTCGCGATGCGTTCCGCACAGCGACCGGAGTACACGCGGCCGCGATCATAAAGGCGTTCCACAAGGGCAACCAAGATTTGGCCAACTCCGTCTATAGCGGTGTGCCCTCCCATCTTTTCGGACTCGATCAAGTGATCGAAATCGGCCCCATGAGCGGCAAGTCCAACGTGCTTTTCTGGCTCGAACGCCACAAGATTCCCGCCGACGAGTCGCTCGTCAACCGTATCTTCGACGCCGCCAAGCAATCGGCACGAGTTCTGACCGACGCGGAGATTTCCGCGCTTTGCGCGGAGGCTACACGCCATTGATGCGAACACACTCTCGCAGCAGGGCAGTGAAACGCGTGCTGGTTTGGGTTATCCTCTTCGCTATGCCGGTTCGCTCTTCCCTTGCCCGACATAGCACCCGCTCAGCTTCCTCCTCCCAGCTTGGTGACAACGCGCAGGTGCGCGCGGCGACTTCATGGTTCGCGCAGAATCTGAAATGGATTAATGAAGAGCAAGTACGCCTAACGGAAATCCCCGCGCCAGCCTTTCAGGAAAGCCAGCGAGCGGCAGCGGTGAAGGCGCTTTTGTCCGCGGCAGGCCTCGACGTACAAATCGATGCGGCCGGCAATGTGATCGGCGAACTCCGCGGCGTGAATGAAAAAGAAGTCGTTGTGCTCTCCGCGCATCTTGACACGGTCTTCCCCGCGGGTACGGACGTGAAAGTCCGCCACGAAGGGCCTCGCTTGCTCGCGCCAGGGATTTCGGATAACGGCACCGGCCTCGCCGCTCTTGCAGCCATCGCGCGCGCCATTCACGATGCGCAGATCAAAGCGCAACGCACAATCCTCTTTGTTGCCAACGTAGGTGAAGAAGGCGAAGGCAATCTTCGCGGCATGCGCGCCCTGGTCGAGGCCTACCGCAGCCGCCTAAAGGCAGTCGTCGTTCTTGATGGCGCCGGCACCGATCACGTTACAACGACTGCGCTGGCATCGCGCCGCCTCGAAGTGGTGATTACCGGCCCAGGAGGCCACAGTTGGTCGGACTTCGGCATTCCCAATCCGATTAACGCCCTGGTTCGTGGCTCCGTGCGCTTCATCAACACGAGAGTACCCGCATCGCCGCGAACTACGTTCAATCTCGGACAGATCGACGGCGGCACTTCCATCAACTCCATTCCGTATGAAGCGCGGCTCAAGGTCGATGTGCGCTCTGAAAGTGAAAGCGAACTGGCGCGTCTCGAATCCGCATTGCGGGAGTGCATGGCTGCGGGCGTTCGCGACGAAATGGAATCGTCTCGCGACCGTTCGAGAGGCAAGCTGGAGTGGAAGGTCGAACTCCTCGGCAGCCGGCCCGGTGGCGAATTGGCGGCAGAGTCGCCACTTCTCGCCGCATTGCGCGCGGCGGATGCTATGGTGGAAAACGAATCACGGATCGAGCGTTCTTCCACCGATGCAAACGTTCCTCTTTCTTTGGGCATCGATGCGATTTCGATTGGCGCAGGAGGCAACGGTGGCGGCGCGCACTCGCTCCAGGAATGGTACGACCCCACAGGCCGCGAGATGGGACTGAAGCGAGCCTTGCTGACTCTTCTCGGAGTCGCGGACGTGGCGCCGGAGAAACCTAGATGAAGCTTCGCAAGACCAGTTTGCTTGGTCTGGGACTCATTGTTCTTTCAAGTTTTTGCGCGGGATTTATTGTATTGCAGACGAAAGCCCAGTCAGGCCAGGGCGAATCGCACGTCGTTGTTTATCTACACGGCCGCATTTACACCAATGATCCCACTCAGCCATGGGCTGACGCCATGGCTGTTCGCGATGGCAAGATTCGCTGCGTCGGTAAAATCGATTACATCCTCCTGGAATGCGGCGGAAACGACCCGAGCGCCGAAACCATTCAACTGAAAGGCAAGTTTCTGATGCCTGGCTTCAACGACGCTCACGTGCACCTCGGCGCCGCGGCGGGGGACATGCTCTCCGTTCAATTAAACGGCGTCACCACCATCGAGGAACTACAAAAGCGCCTTGCGGATGCCGTCGCGCAACACAAAGAAGGCGAGTGGATCACCGGCAGCGGCTGGGATCACACACTTTGGGCGGACAAGAAATTCCCCAATAAAGAACTGATCGATGCCGTAGCGCCAAAGAATCCCGTTTTTCTCGTGCATGTCTCCGGCCACGTGGCCGTCGCCAATACGCTCGCCTTGCAGCACGGCGAGATTAAGGATGACACGCCAAACCCTCCCGGAGGCATGATCGAGCGCGACGCCGACGGCGAAGCTACTGGAATGCTGGAAGAAGACTCCGCGATGAGTTTGGTCTCGGCCAGGATTCCCGACCTGAAATCCGACCAGCGTCTCCGCGGCATCCAGATGGTCCTTGCGGATGCCGCCAAAAACGGCGTGACTTCCGTCCAGGATAATTCCGATTGGTCCGACTACCTCGTTTATGCCCAGTTGAAAGAAGAAGGGAAGCTCACGCTGCGCATCACGGAATGGCTTCCGTTTATGGAATCCATGGATCATTTGCTGAACCTGCGCGCGCAGGGCGGCACAACCGATCCTTGGCTAAAGACGGGTGCGCTCAAGGGTTTCACTGACGGAGCGCTTGGCTCGCGCACTGCCGCCATGCTCGCGCCTTACTCGGATCAGCCATCTACGAGTGGCATTCTGACAAACGAGCCCGAGAAGCTTCGCGCGATGGCCATCGAGCGCGACAAGGCCGGCTTCCAGATTAATTTTCATGCTATCGGTGACCGGGCTAACCGCGTGGCTCTCGATGTCTTCGAAGCCGTCGCCAAGACAAACCGTCCTCGCGACCGCCGCGACCGCATCGAACATGCCCAAGTAATAGCCCCCGAAGATTTGCCGCGGTTCGCACAACTTAAAGTGATTGCTTCGATGCAGCCTTCTCATGAGACCTCGGACATGCGCTGGGCCGGTTCGCGTCTCGGCCCCGACCGCGCCAAGGGCGCCTATGCCTGGGCCTCTTTACAGAAAAGTGGTGTCCGCCTGGCCTTCGGCACGGATTACCCCGTGGAACCCATCAATCCGATGCGTGGCCTCTACGCATGCGTGACGCGTGAATTCCCGGAGGGCGGTCCTGCTGGGGGTTGGCAAGGGCAAGAAAAGATTTCTTTAGAAGATTGCATCCGCGCCTACACCTCGGGCGCCGCCTATGCACAATTCGAGGAAGGGAAGAAAGGCGAGCTCAAACCAGGCGAATACGCCGACTTCATCATTCTTTCCAATGACCTTACAAAGATCCCGCCCCAGCAGTACACCAAGACCACAGTTCTTCTCACTGTTGTAGGTGGCCGAACGGTGTATGAGGAAGCTGGAAGTTCGCTCCGCTAATCCCTCGCCCCCGTGAGATATTTACACCAGATTCCGTTGCCATAAAAAAAGAGGGGACCTTTCGGCCCCCTCGATTTGCCGGATTGTTTATAGTGCCGGTTCTCGTTCTGCGCTTCTTACCAGCGGAAGCGAATTCCGAGTTGCAAGATGCGTGGAGTCACGTCAGACGCCGGATTCCCGATTCCCAGAAAATTCGTTTTGTTGGGGTTCAGGTCTTTGTCTGCACGGCCCGACAGGAAAGTTTGCAAGGTTAGAGGTTGTCCGTTTCGGCCCAGGTAGAGTCCTGTGAAGGGATTCAGGCAGGCCGCGGTGCAATTGAAGTTTGGATTCGCCACTCCACCCGCTGTTAGCGATGGCAGTTGCAGGACGTTGAGCACGTCGTTGGAATCATTCGCGATAAACATGACGTGGTTGAAGACGTTAAAAACATCCAGCTTTAGTTCCACGACCGCGGTCTCGTACTTTGGTATCCGGATAGCCTTCAACAACGAAATGTCGAACCGGGTAAGCCCCGCGCTGAGACCGGCGTTGCGTACCAAGTTGCCGTTGAGGAATTGGAAGTCCACAGGTGTTCCGGCGTAACTGTCCACTGGACCGGAAGTGCTGGCTAAGCTTTTTCCTGTGGCCGGGTTGATTGGGGCGGCGAATGTGGTTTGCAACGCCGCGCAGTTGGCGAGGCCCGCGGCCTGGCATGCCGCCACGCCCGCCGGTCCGATCGTCAGGTTCGTGCCGGAGATTGAGCCGATGTTGGTCGCCACAAGCGCGCCAACCGGCGCGCCGGCGCATCCCGGAACTTTCGAATTTGCGGTGCAAATGTTTGGACGTTGGTTAGTCTCGCTGGCCAATGCGGCGAAAGCGCTTCCAGTGAAGAAGCCGTCACCCGTCGAGACTGGATACGGCCTGCCCGACTGTACCGACCCGAGTAAGCTGAAGGTCCAGTTGTTCACGAGTTGCTTCACCACCGGCGTCCCAATCAGGTTGTTGGTATCTGCGACGAGGCTGAAGTTCGCGAGATGGCGGATATCCTGCTGCGAAAGAGCACGGTCCAGCCCCAGGCTCGCAAATGGATTGCCCGGCTCCGAAAGACCGAAGAAGTCTTCTCCGTCGCCCAGCGTCTTCGAGAATATATAGCTGCCTTGTGCCTGGAAGTGGTGCGAAAGCCGCTTCTGCGCCGAAACGACGAGGCTGTTGTAGGAGGAATCGCGGTTGCTGAAGTTCGTCCGTATCGCTCCAAACAAGGTATCGGGCCGATCGTTGCCGCCCGTCGCGGGCATGTAGAAGAATCCCGGATGGTTGGGATCAGCCACCGGCGCGTTGAGATTGGTATCCGTCTCGCCAAAGAGACCGTGGCCAAACACTCCTTGGTAGCCCACGCTGTAGGTGAAGGAACTCCCGATCTGCCGTTGGAACGTTAGCGCTCCCATGTAGATGTTGGGGTTCTTGATCGTTGGCGAGATCGGACGGATCCGCCCGAAGTTGGCTACGCTTCCGCCCGTGAAAGGCACCAGCGAAGCCGGCGCCGGTGCGTTCGGATACGCATCCAGCACCGCGCACTTCTGCGGGTTGGCTGGTGCCGGGTTCGCCGAGCCGTTCGCTAGGAAGCAATCGTTTGCTGCGATGGATGCCGTTAGCAGGTTTTTGCCGTCAAAGTTCCGTGAGTCTAGCGCGATATTCAAATACGCCATTTCCGTGACCACAGCTCCCGATGCACGGACTACGGATTTACCTTGGTCACCAAACAGCATGTGCAGAGGTCCGCTCTGGAAGTTCGGACTCCAGGCAATTCCCAGACGTGGCTGCCAGTTGTTCTTGTCCTGACCGCAAACGGGGATCAGCCCGTTGCTCTGGAAGCACTTACCGTTGGGGCCGGGAATGGGACCGCCTTGGAACGCGCCGTCTTCATAGTCATACCTTATGCCGTAATTGAGCACGATGTTTGGTCGAAATTGCCAGGTATCCTGTACGTACACCCCGTAAATGGTGTCGAAGGCGGACACGAATCCTGGACCCGCACCAGTTGTAAACTGCGTGGGGCACTGGCCGTTCGCCTGCGGAAAGAGAGTGTTTGTGCATCCCCCCGCCGCAAAGTTGGAAAACAATCCAAAGTGGTCTTGCTGGAACAAGGATTGGTAGGGGAAGTGGCTGATGTTCGTCCCGGCCTTCATGGTGTGCGCGCCGCGACTCCACGAGAAGTTATCAATATATTGAAATCGCTGCTGAAACGCCCCTTGCGGGCAGCAGAAATCTGAACCAACGTACGCGCCCGGCAGCTGTTCTCCCGGAAGTATTGACGAATTTGCCGTCTGCGAGAGGAAGCGGTGCCAGACGAATCGCGCTTCGTTCACACTGTGCGGGGTTAGCGTCGACACCATTCCGATGTTCAGCACATTGTCGTGAGCGACTTGTGCAACCAGCCCGCTCGGATCGACCGCTGGGCCGGTCTGCACCACCAGGTTGCTCTGAATATCGCGCTGGATGTTGTAGCGGATGTTGAGTTGGTGCTTGTCGGTAAGCTTTGCATCAACCTTTGCGGACCATAACAGCTCCGTAGTTGGCACGCTGGTGGTCACCGAAGTGCCGAATGGAGTAAGCGTCTCGGGCAGTGCTTGCGCCGCGCGTTCCAGGCTTGTGAACCAGAACAGACGATCCTTCACAAATGGACCACCCGCAGTGAAGCCTTCCTCATGTTTGAAGAATGGCGCTCGTGAATTCGGGAAGCCTGCGTCCGTCTTGTTGTCGCACGAGCCGGCCCCCGAAATCGCCGGATCGCATGCCGTCTGGTTATAGAAGAAATCGGAAGCTCCCAGGTTACGTCCGCGGAAATACGCGTGCGTGTCGCCGTGCAGCGCGTTCGTGCCGGACTTTGTAATCACATTCAAAATGACATTGCCGGCCTGTCCGTACTCAGCGTTGTAGTTGTTGCTGAGGACTTGAAACTCCTTGACCTCTTCCACCGACGCACCCAGCGCATCTCGCGACGAGACCACCTGATCGGAAATATTCCCTCCGTCCAGATTTACCGTGATGCCCCGCGAATTGATTGCCCCAGGCCCCAGGATGTCAAACGACAGGCCGGTGTAGTCATACCGCACGCCAGGGGCGCTTGCGGCCAAGCCTTCGTAGTCGTTCGAGATACCGCCCAGTCCCGCAAAGGAAGTAGTCGTCGGAAGGTCCGCCACATCCTTTTCGTCGATGACTGTAGAAGTGTCCGTCTTGGTCTGCTCAATCAGTGGCAATTCGGACGTCACCATCACCGACTGTTTTTGCCCTTCCAATTCCAGATTAAAGTTGACGTCGCGTTGCTCGCCCACCTGTAGCTTTACGGCTTTTGCCACGGACTTGGTGAATCCGCTTGCTTCGATGGTGACGTCAAATACCCCCGGCGTTAGATTATCGAAGCGATACAACCCATCGTTTGTGGTTTGCGTTGTGCGGACAATTCCCGTTTCCGTGTTTGTCGCGGTCACCTCGGCGTTGGGAATCGACGCTCCTTTCGGATCCAGCGCTCGCCCCGTAATCGTCGCGAACGCCGCGCTCTGCGCATGTGCTCCGCTAGCGGTACAGAGCACAATCGCAGCAAGAACCATCGTGGATAGAACTAGACCAGTTACACCCCAACAACACTTTCGTGTCGTCCCTTTCATAATTCCCCCTGTTAAACGAATGTGAGATGGCAGCCTGCGTTGCCGCAAACTGCACTGCCAATTTGGATTTACGTTAAGGTGCGCCGAAGAAAGGGGTCAAATAAATTTCCGGATTGAGGAGGAATTTGTTTGTTGGCTGTACATAACTTTGGAAAAACAATATTCGGAAGCGCGGTGAAAATCTGCAGAGTTCCGCAATTGGAAAATGGCAGCGCAGGAAGCGAATGCTCGCCTTACTAGAAATAATGTGCACTCAGAGCAGAGGTTTGTCATCGGCCTGGTATTAGGACTTCTAGTACCATCTTCCAATCGACTTCCAACTCATTCATCGGATCAATCTAAATTTTACTGTGCCGTTCGTCACATTCTCGTTGACAAATTCACCCTGCGGTCATATATAAGCCACCTACAACCCTGTGGTGGGGTTGCAGTTACCAAGTGAATTTGTGCGAACTTTGCAGCGCTTCATTGGCGGCGTCAGCGGAGCTATGTTGCCGCCCTTTAGTTCTGCGAATGAATCAGTCGCTCAGATTCTATGAAACCCCGTAGCGAAATATGGATGGACATATATCAATGCATGTCGAATTGATATCAAATTTAGATAATCCATAGAGCGCAAACGGTTTAGCTTTTTCGAAGGCATTGGTAGCTGGCTTGCAATTGTCTTTGTCATTCGGTTTGTTGTGTGGTGGTTGCCCGATTCACAAAAAGTTGGATTCTTTCAGAGTAAGCGCTGTTGGCTCTGTTTGATTTGCTTTACCTGCTCGATATGTTTAGGGCTGTGAAAGCCCATCCAGGAGGTAGTTGAATGTCAAGTAAGCGAGTGGCGATGCTCCTAGCTGCGTTGCTTTGTTTGTTTGCTGTAACCCCATCCGGTCTTTTCGCTCAGAACGCTTCAACAGGAACGGTCGCCGGAACGGTAACCGATCCTTCGGGTGGCGCGGTCGTGGGTGCGGCTGTCACCCTGACGGATACTTCGACCAATACGACCCGCTCGGGGGTTACGAACGAAACGGGACGATACATTCTGGTGGACATTCCCTCCGGAACGTACAATCTGACTGTTAGCAAGACCGGCTTTCGTATCTCCAAACTGGTCGATCAGCAAGTTACAGTTGGTTCTACGCTCACTCTAAACGTCACCTTGGAAATCGGTTCGGTTGCCGAGACCGTTGAAGTCACGGTTACGGCTGGCGCCGAACTCCAGACCATGAATGCCACTGTTGGGAACACAATCACCGGTGTCGCGCTCAACTCGCTCCCGGCGATCGGTGGTGACGTCAGCACCTTCGTGGCGTTGCAGCCTGGTGTCGGCCCCGATGGTAGCGTCGCTGGCGCAGTCGTTGACCAGAGCACCTTCATGCTCGACGGCGGCAACAACACCAACGACATGGACGGCAGTATGCAGGTTTATACGCCAAGCTTCGGCGGCGACCCTACCGGTGGTATCGCGGCTGGTAACGGTCTCCGTGGCGGTGCAGGTTCTGGCGGCGTCCCGACAGGTGTGATGCCCACTCCTTCCGACAGCGTCGAAGAATTCAAGGTAAACACGACTGGCCAGACGGCGGACTTCAACAGTTCGGCGGGCGCCCAGGTTCAGGTTGTAACCAGGCGCGGTACCAACGCATGGCATGGCAGCGTGTACGAATATTATCTTGACAACAATTTCAACGCCAACACTTGGGACAATAATGCCAGCGGCACGCCTCTTCCCAGCTTCCATTACAGCCGGTTCGGCGCTTCCGGCGGCGGGCCAATCATTCCCAAGCAAATCCTTGGCGGAAAGACCTATTTCTTTGCCAACTACCAGGGATTCCGGTGGAACAATTCGGTAACTGTGGAAAGGTCGGTACCTTCCGCAGCCATGCGTCTTGGAATCCTCCGCTTCTCGAACGATGGGACGGGTGCTACCTCATGCAGTGCCACAAGCCTCTCCGGGTGCACTATTTACAACATAAACCCCTTCCCAGTTGTCGATCCCGTAAGCGGCGCCACTATTCCGGGCAGCACGCTAGACCCGCGTAACATTGGAATCAACTCTATCGTGCAGAAAATGTGGAACCAGTTCGAGCCCGCCGGGAATGACGCAAGTTGCGGCTCGCTCCGCGGCTCCCGGTGTGATAGTGTCAACGAAATTGGATTCAAGGCCAACATGAGTGTGCCGCAGAACGATAACTTTGGTGTGGCACGCCTGGACCACGATTTCGGCGCAAAGTGGCACTTTAACTCTAGCTATCGCTACTACAAATTGACCCGCGCCACCTCGTCGCAGATTGACATTGGCGGCGCGTTGACCGGTGATACCCTCGGGACGCCGGCTTCTGTTTCCAGCCGCCCGCAACAGCCTTGGTATTTCGTGGCTGGACTAACCACAAACATCACCTCCAACACTACCAACGATTTCCATTACAGCTATCTGCGCAACTACTGGTCTTGGGGCGATGCAGGCGGCGCACCCCAGACAATTACGGGGGTTGGTGCCCTAGGCGGCGCTCTTGAGCCCCTTGGCGAGTCCAGCAGTGCTCTCGTCCCTTATAACGTGGATACTCAGGACATTCGCACTCGTTTCTGGGATGGCAAGGATAACTTCATACGGGACGACGTCACCATGCTGAAAGGCAACCACCTCTTCACTTTCGGTGGCGCTTTCCAGCGCAACTGGGATTATCACCAGCGCACCGACAATGGCGGTGGCATCAACTACAGCCCGACTTACCAGCTTGGAGACTCCTCCGGTGCCGGTCTCATCGGCGGTCTTCCAACCACGCCTGCGGGCGCGAGTACTGTGACTTGGGGCCGCGATTTGGCGGCAGCTTGGGGTATGGTTACTGATGCACAGATCGCCTACACGCGCGTCGGCTCACAGTTGAACCTGAACCCCCCACTCACCCCGGCTTTCGACAAAAGTACCATCGACTATTACAACGTGTATTGGAGTGACAGTTGGCGCATCAAGCCGAGCTTCACGTTGACTTACGGTTTGGGCTGGACCCTTGAGATGCCTCCAACCGAAGCGCAGGGCAAGCAAGTGGAACTGGTCGACTCCAGCGGCCAACAGCTCGATGTCCAGTCCTACCTGAATCAACGGAAGGCTGCTGCTCTTGCTGGCCAAGTCTACAACCCCACCGTTGGGTTTGCCCTCGTCGGAAATACCGGGGCCGGACAAAAGTATCCTTATAACCCCTTCTATGGTTCCTTCAGCCCGCGTCTCGCGGCGGCTTGGAATCCGAACTACACCGATGGAATCCTTGGCAAAGTGTTCGGAGGTAACAAGTCCGTCGTCCGCGGCGGGTACAGCCGAGTCTATGGACGTCTGAATGGCGTGGACTTGGTTCTCGTGCCTTTGCTTGGCACGGGCCTCATCCAACCGGTCCAGTGCCGCCTCGCCTTGGCGCCTGCGGGTGGGAACGGCGCCGCTTGCGGACCGACTTCGCCTACTGCCATGACTGCCTTCCGCATCGGTACGGACGGTTTGACCGCTCCAATTCCTGCCGCCAGTTCAACTCTACCTCAGCCGGTTTTTCCGGGCGTCAACAACGTCTCGGCGGCCGCCGGCGAAGCTTTGGATCCGCATTTCCGACCCAATGTCGTAGACTCCTTTGACTTCACCATTCAGCGGCAGATCACGCCGAAAATTTTGGTGGAGTTCGGTTACATCGGCCGGAGAATCACCCACGAATATCAGCCCATCAACATCAACGCCGTTCCCTACATGATGACTATGGGTGGTCAGAGTTTCGCTCAGGCCTACGCTTACGTCGAGACTCAGATGCACTGTCTGCAAGGGCAGACCTTCTGCGGTGCCGGTGGTGCCGCCGGGAAGGCTGCGATTATCGCATCCCTTACACCACAGCCTTTCTTCGAAACGGCTCTTGCAGGCACTGGTTACTGCGCTCCGAACAATTGCACAGCAACCGTCGTTACCAACCTATTCAATGACTTCAAGAACCAGCAAGTCTGGAGCTTGTGGTCATCACTGGACCAGGGCGGCGTCGGCGGTGGTCCGGGCGGCACAACCAACCCCGGCTTCAACTTCCAGCGTAGTATGCTGAACTCGGCCATTGTTGGCGGCCCCATGGATTGCGGCGTGCCCGCAGGGACTGCCACCTGCGGTGCCAATGGTCAGCTCTCCAGCGGCGTGGGAGTGAATGCCAGCGTCGGCCACGGCAACTATAACGGCGCCTTCGTCTCCTTCAAGATGAACAATTGGCATGGCGTCACACTGCAACAGAATTTCACTATCAGCAAGGCGCTTGGCACGGGTGCTTTTGTTCAGGCCACCAGCGAGTACACGCCGAACGATCCTTTCAACCTGGACAACATGTACGGTCCGCAAGCCTTCGACCGCAAGTACGTATACAACGTTCTTGCGGTTTATGAGCCGCCCTTCTACAAGAACCAGCAGGGGATTCTCGGGCATGTCCTCGGCGGTTGGAGCATCGCTCCTATCTTTACCGCAGGCAGCGGTTCTCCCCTCTATTGCAACACAGCGGGTGGCGGCGATGCCCAGGCCTTCGGTTCTGGAGATGGCGCGAACTTCTTTGACAATGAGCAGTGCGTGCCGATCACACCGATGGGTTCTGGAAGCGCCTCAGTGCATAACGCTGGCGGAGATCCGAACTCTCCAAATCTCTTCTCGAATCCTGCCGCCAATTATGCTAATTTCCGCGCCCCGATTCTGGGCATTGACGGCAGGGATTACGGCGTTGGACCAACATACGGGCTCCCTTACTGGAATTTGGACATGAGCCTGCGCAAGAACATCCGCATAACCGAGCGTTTCAGCGCGGAGTTTCAGTTCTTGTGCCTCAACACCTTGAACCACATGGTATTTGCAAACCCCTACCAGCAGATTGGCGATTTGGGAGATTGGGGCGCTCTTACGTCCCAGGGCAACACGCCTCGCCAGATGGAGTTTGGCATCCGCATCAAGTTCTAACCTCTTCCGGCGAGTCTTCAACTACTCGCCGCAAAAACGGGGAAGGCCTTCGCGGCCTTCCCCGTTTTGCTTTTCTGGCGACCTAAATCCAGCTCCGACAACTGTTCCGGTGCAGTCCGTTCGCCCTTTATGCCCCGCCACCCGAAATTTCTAGCCGGAGCTTTGATCGGAAGGTGTACCTCTCGAGATCGAAACGTAGGCTTGATGCGAGTGGAGCGTCCGCGCTTGCAAACATTGTCAGACCTTGCGCCAAGAACTACACTGACCCGCTCGCTCCGCGAAAGCTACCCGACTCATGACCAGACGTCTCCGCGCTGATCTCTCGCTAGCCTTTTGCAGCTTGCTCTGGGGCGCGACCTTTGTCGTCGTCAAGAGTTCGCTCGACTATTCTTCGGTTTTCGTTTTTCTCTCCGCGCGCTTCACACTGGCTGCGCTGCTGATGGCCGCCTTCCGGCCGCACGTGTTTCGAACCCTGAAGAGAGAAGAACTCCTCGCCGGCGCCGCTCTCGGCTTTTTCATGTTTGGCGGCTATGCCTTCCAGACTGCCGGCTTGCAGTACACCACTCCCGCCAAGTCCGGCTTCGTCACCGGTTCCAGCGTCGTGATGGTTCCGCTGCTGCTCGGCATTTTCTGGGGACGGCGCCTCACTCTCTGGGTCTATGGTGGAGTCTTCGCCGCCGTTTTCGGCCTGTATTGCCTCACGGTTCCCGCCGAGGGTATCTCTCATCTCAACCGCGGCGATCTCCTGACATTTGTCGCTGCGGGGCTCTACGCGATGCATATCATTCTGGTTGGGAATTACTCTCGACGGCACTCCGTTGCTGCGCTCAGCGTGCTCCAGGTTGCGGCGTGTGCCGCTCTGGCGTGGCTCGCCACCGGCGGAACCTCGGCAGCAGGTTGGCAGCCAGCGCGATTCGGCTGGCAGGCAAAGTCGTTGCTGGGGATCGCTATTTGCGCGGTGCTGGCGACGGCGGTAGCCTTCTCGATCCAGCTCTGGGCGCAGCAGTTCACCAGCTCGAGCCACGCGGCAATTCTGTTCACGCTCGAACCGGTCTTTGCTTCGGCCACTTCCTACATTTTGCTTCGCGAGCGGCTGGGCAACCGTGCTCTGCTCGGCGCGCTGTTTGTGTTGGCAGGAATTTTAATTGCCGAGATGCTCGGCCCACCTGCTGCGCCCGAATCGCCCGAACCGATGGGCGAAAACGTCGACCGCGCCGAGGTGTTGTAGGGGCACGACATGTCGTGCCCGTCTTGCGCGCCGACTCGTCTTTCCCGTCTTGTGTGCCGTCAACGGCCGCTGGCGTAATTCAGTATGTCGACGGGCTCGTACATGGTGGCGGTAGCGGCGTGGGCTTTTTCGTAGGCGGTGATGTTGGATTCGTGCTGCAGCGACGTGCCGATATCGTCGAGGCCCTTGAGCAAAACTTCTTTGCGCGACGGCGCTATATCGAAGCGGAACATCAGGCCATGTCTGTCGGCGATAGTTTGGTTCGGCAGGTTCACCGTCAGCATGTAGCCTTCTTCTTTTTCCGTGCGCTGGAAGAGCTCTTCAATTTGCTCCTCGGGCAGGGAAGCGGGCAAGATGCCGTTCTTGAAACAATTGTTGTAGAAAATGTCGGCGTA
>Ga0207145_1019_pt1 | contig 28010 bp, 25 predicted proteins | sample Alteio_BWMinHeat_35_FD_153578 | JGI IMG/M metagenome (GOLD analysis project Ga0207145, IMG submission 153578) | Enriched cells from forest soil in Barre Woods Harvard Forest LTER site, Petersham, Massachusetts, United States -... | ecosystem: Environmental > Terrestrial > Soil > Temperate forest >...
ATGATACATGGCTTCCCCATCTGAAAAATTGGCCGAATCGCTTAAAACCCTTCATACACTTCAGGAACGCGGCATCATCGCTGTTCAAGCAGCCGATCTGTCACGCACACATAGAGAACGCTTAATCAAAAATGGTTTTTTACAGGAAGTGATTAAGGGCTGGTATATTCCTGCTCGACAAGATGAACCAACGGGAGAAAGCACAGCATGGTACGCTTCTTTTTGGCATTTTTGTGCCGCCTATCTTAATAAACGCTTTGGAGAGAAATGGTGCTTATCTCCTGAGCAATCTCTCTCCTTGCATGCGGGCAATTGGACCGTACCACAACAATTGTTTATTCGATCGCCTAGGGGGCGAAACAAAATCACCCTGCTTCCTCATCACACATCCCTATTCGACGCGCGCTATCCAATGCCTGATAAGCAAGACATCGACATCCTCAATGGCATGCGAATATTCTCTCTTACCTCTGCGCTCATATCATGTGCACCAAAATTTTTTATCCAGCATCCCACTGATGCACGCACCGCATTATCGCTGGTACGAGATGCGTCTGAGATCCTCAGTATGCTATTAGCCGGAGGCCATAGCACTATTGCAGGCAGATTAGCGAAAGCATTTCGGAATATCGGGCGTCATCGCATTGCAGATGACATCCTCAAAACAATGTCTGCTGCTGGTTATGATATTCGCGAACTGGATCCATTTGATACCGCTCCCGCCATCATTATATCGAGTCGGGAACGCTCTCCCTACGTGAATCGCATACATATACTGTGGCAAGAAATGCGCGGCATCGTGCTGACACATTTTCCAAAACCACCAGAACGACCCGTGAATCCTGCCGCTTATCTTACTAGCGTTAAAGAAGCGTATATCACTGATGCGTATCATTCACTCTCTATTGAAGGCTATCGTGTCAATGCGGAACTCATTCAACGCGTTCGCGAGGGAAAATGGGATCCTCACAATAATAAGGATGACAAAGAACATATCTCAGCATTAGCGGCTCGTGGTTATTGGCAAGCATTCAAGGTCGTAGAAAAAAGTATCGGCAAGGTGTTGAAAGGCACTCATCCTGGAAACGTTTTTGATGAAGATCACCGAGACTGGTACCGAGAAATGTTCGCACCTTGTGTCACAGCCGGCATTATTAAACCAGCTGATCTTGCTGGCTATCGTCATGGACAAGTCTATATTCGCCGTTCCATGCATGTTCCACCCAACCCAGATGCGGTGCGAGACCTCATGCCCGCACTGTGTGACTTATTACGCGATGAAACAGAGGCTGCCGTGCGCGTGGTGCTGGGACATTTTTTCTTCGTCTTCATTCATCCCTACATGGATGGTAATGGACGCATGGGACGGTTTTTAATGAATGTCATGTTAGCAGCAGCTGGATATCCATGGGTAATTATACCTGTGGAACAGCGTAGTCATTATATGGCAGCACTCGAAGAAGCCAGTGTACGGCAAGACATTCTGGCATTTAGCAAATTTCTTGCCACCCTTGTGAGAGACAGACTTAAAGGCAAAGCCCTTCCAAAAATACAGTGAGAACTCCTATGCAAAGACGTAAACCAACGCTTCAACACCTTGCCACCGACCAATTAGTGCGCGGGGAATATCAACCCAGACAGCATTTTGATCCGGAAAAATTACGTGAATTAGCAGAGTCGATTAAAAGCACCGATGGTCTGCTGCAACCTATCGTCGTCAGACCACTATCCAATAGCCGCTATGAAATTGTCGCAGGGGAAAGGCGTTGGCGAGCAGCGCAATTAGCAGGATTAAGCGATGTCGCCTGCTTAGTTTTTCCCTATACCGATGAACAAGCCTTACAAGCCTCTATCATTGAGAATATTAACCGTGCTGATTTAAATCCCATCGAAGAAGCACAAGCCTATCAACGGTTAATCGATGATTTTCATTATCTCCACGAAGAAGTCGCAGCCAGCGTCGGAAAATCCCGCACTGTCATCACGAATGCATTGCGCTTACTGAAACTGGATCCACAGGTCCAAGCCTTTTTAATCCACGGCCAACTCACCGAAGGTCATGGAAAAATTTTAGCGGGCCTGCCGCCGCAGCAACAAAAAATACTCGCTGAGCAAGGCGTACAGCATGCTTGGAATGTGAGAAAAATGGAAATCGAGGCCAAAAAATGGCAGTCCGCCGCAACATCTGCTCCCCAAAACCCCTATAGCGATGCCAACACAAAACGCCTAGAATCAGCCCTGTCTGAACACCTTGGTAACCGCGTGCACATTGAATACGAAGATCAAGGCGGCGGAAAAATGCTCATTCGATTCAATAATATCGATGAGTTGCAAGGGCATTTTGAGCGTATTGGGTTTGAGTATGAGAGTTAGCGATCGTCATTGCGATCGCGAGGTTTCGTTGCGACCCAGACAAGTCATCACTGTGCTATAATAATGCAATAACACACTCACACTAGGAGAACCAGCATGGACCCGAGAACTAAGCCCATCCTTAACACGATACTCTCTGGCCTGCAACTGAAAAAATTGCCAACTCAAGTTGATCTTGCTGCCCTTGATACAGCGGGGATTGTGAGTCTATTAAATGAACTATCCAAACCACCCCTGACAGGGATGCAGTCTAGTGTGGAAGCTCTCTTAGGAGAGGTTCGTTTGAAGATCACCTACCGGTATGTAACGCAACGATATACAAAACCCACTGGGTGGGATCTCACGCTTGATATGAGCAAAAAAGATAACCACGATAGAACACTGCTGCACTACATCGTGCTCCTTGGGCAGTATGGCGACTTAGGGACAGCCCTAACACAAAGTGATCTCAATGCGATGGATAAAAACCATGATACTCCTTTACACCTGGCTGTACGCTATGGTCGCATTAATATGATCAAGCAATTGGTAGAAGCAGGCGCCGATACTATGCTGCATGCTGAGGGACATCCGTCACCGTTTTCCCTAGCGATCGCTCAGGGGAATATGGACGCCATCAAGGCATTACTAGGTCCAACAGGTAGACTCGATCCGGAGAAACACCATGACCTGTTACACGAAGCATTCTTCTGTGACAGTGAACCACATCAGAACCCCGACGTGAAACGCAAGGTGATAGAGACGCTCATAGAAGCTGGCGCCGATGTCAATGAAGAAAATGAAGCAGGTGACACTGTATTGCATGCGGTACTCAAATCTAAAAAAATCGATAAAAACATGGTGGATATGCTTCTACAAAAGGGAGCAAACATCCGTGCGGTAAATCGACTTGGTTATACGCCGCTGCATATAGCAAGTGAGAAAGAAGGGTCTATATATGTTTCCGACGCTGCTATACTAGAAGACTTGGCAGGAAAGGAATATGAAATGCGTCCTAAACCGGAACTTTCACAAAACCACACCGCCCAGGAGCAAGAACAAATAAAATCAGCTGCGTTAATAGATATAATATCAACAGCAAAGGACGAGGCGAAATTTCTCCGAAGAATACCACCTGTTCTGTCTATAGAAAATGAGTTTGACGCAGAAATACAGCACTATCCTAAGCACTCAGGCTTCTTCCATACGCGCCAGGTCAGAGCAGCATATCTGCCGCATATTTTTCAGGAAAATACACTTGACGTTAAGGACCCCATTGCAACAAGGAAGGAAAAATATCACAAACTCCTCAAAGAATTATTTCTCCAATACCGCTCTATTGATGATTCACGTAGCACGATATCACTAGACATAGAAAAATCCTTATTGAAGTTATTAAATCTTTATCAAGATCTTCAACTATGGGAGGCCCACGAAAAACGTGATGCCTTTTGGAATCGCATCAGCACATTTTTCAAACATGCCATGCATGGCGTGGGATACCGTCACGACAAAAAAGACGATCCTGTGTATAAACTCATTAAGACTGCGATGAAAGATGAAATACCAGAGCTATTTGATGAACGTGGGAAATTAAAGGGTGAGAATAAAGACCGTTATAAACAGTTAGTTGCCATAGACGAAAAAGAAACCGCTTTCTTTTTCAATCCCGAGGATGTTAAACTTGAGGATTTTACTCATAAACCTTCTTAGCAGCGCCCAGGAAAAATGCCTGCTCCTTGCGGTCAGGCAAGTAAAGCGCAGCGAGACGGAGTCGAGCGAGCCATTGCCAGACCGCAAGGAGCAGGCATTTTTCCGTAGCTTTCTAGGGTGCTATGTTACAATTATGTCATAACACAGCAAGATTAGGAGACTCACCATGCGTATGAGACAAAATCAGATATGGGTTCACCTTAGGGAAATTAGGAGCGGGGCAAGCAAACAGATTGATTCAAGCCTTATCAACTCTATCACACCAGAAGATTTTCAGATTGTGCTTGCAAGCACACCTATATACCAGCTTGCTACAATTCAACCCATTCTAGAAAAAGCATTAGGGGAACCGAGGTTGGCTTCCTTCTATCAGGCGAGAGTAGAACAGTTTCAGCGAGAGCATCCCAAAGGGATGCTTGATTATAAGCAACAGGATACGCAGCAAGGAAGAACTCTTCTTCACGAAGCTGTCGTTTTTAATCAACCCGTCCATATGACGCTCCTTGAACAGAGTAATATCAATGCTACTGATATCAACGGTGATACACCCGTACACCTAGCTGCGCGCTATGGCCGGGCCGAGATACTGAAGACATTAGTACAAAATAAACCAGAGGCTGTCAATAAACCGAATAAGGCTGGCGAAACACCTCTGATGGCGGCTGTCAAACGTGGAGATACGCAGGTAATCACGATATTGGTGGACGCAGGAGCGGATGCCACATATGGTATGCCCTCACCCTCACCACTTGCCATCGCTATCCAACAAGGGGATGCAGCAGCCATCACGGCCTTAATAGCAAAAACGGGAGGAAATATCAGTCTCACTAGCGACTATGGGATGGCGACAAAGACAGAGACATTACTGCATGCGGCTGTTTTCTGCAACGAGCTTTACGTTGAGCCGGAGCAGCAGCTCGACGTAGTAAAGGCTATTATCAAGGCAGGAGCGAATGTCATGGAAACAGATTGGCAGGGTAATACCCTACTACATCAGGCAGTCGACACTACGCACGATACAAAAGAAGCTCAGAATGGAAAGAATAGAAGTATAGGAAGATTACTGGACACAGGAATAGCTGACCACACCATCCAAGCCATAAATCGACGGGGTTTTCGCCCATTGCATTTAGCGATTGCTCGAGGATGCAGCGATGACATACTGAATGTGTTAGCAGAGCAAGAAATGAAAATGCAAGTTCAAGGTACTAAGGGACTAACGAGAGATCAAGTACGAGACAAAGCGAAAGCAGAAAAAGTCTTTCTCGAAAAGGTACGGCCTGTTCGAGAAGAAGAAAACGTTTTTTTTGACACTATACATCAGTATCCTCGTGACTCAGGTTTCTTCCATACGCATACTCGCCAAGCCCGTGTGCAGTATCTTGAGGAAAAAATTCTGCGACCCAATATAGACGACAGTAGAGAAGATGTTGCAGTCAGGAAGGAAAAATACAACACACTCCTCAAAGAATTATTTCTCCAATACCGCTCTATTGATGATTCACGTAGCACGCTATCACTAGATATAGAAAGATCCTTATTGAACTTATTAAATCTTTATCCAATTCTTCACCTACAAGGAGTGTATGAAAAACGCGATGCCTTTTCGAATCTCGTCAGCACATTTTTCAAACATGCCATGCATGGCATGTTTGGATACCGTCACGACAAAAAAGACGATCCTGTATATAAACTCATTAAGACTGCGATGAAAGATGAAATACCGGAGCTATTTGATAAACAGGGGAAATTAAAGGGTGAGAATAAAGACCATTATAAACAGTTAGTTGCTATAGACGAAAAAGAAACCGCTTTCTTTTTCAGTGACAAGGATATTAAACCTGAGGATTTTATTACTCAGAAGCCTTCTTAGCAGTGTTCGGGCGATTAAGAAATAACATATTTTTCTATTGACGCTACAGCTATTTGTATCTACAATTAGGTTAAACATGCAGATTACATATGACCCCAATAAACGGAAAAAAGCCCTCGATGAACGTGGGTTGGATTTTCTCGATGCGGCGCTTGTCTTTGATGGCGCAGTGTTTGAGTTTGAAGATACCAGGAAAAACTATCAAGAGAAACGTATCATAGCAGTCGGGCACCTAGTTGGGCGTATGGTAATTGTTGGTTACGTGAGACGTGGTAACACCAAACACATTTTTTCAATGAGGAAAGCAAATGCGCGCGAAGTCAAAAAATATCAAGAGCAATTTGAAGAAGGTTGATGCTCATCGTATTAAAAAAAAGGAATACGACGATCTGCCTGAATTAACCGATAAAATGTTTAATCAGGCAGTGTATAAAGTAGCCGGTGTTAAAAAAACTGCGCCACAGCGTCGCGGTGCCCAAAAATCGCCTACCAAAGTGGCCTTAAGCGTACGGTTACCTAGACAAGTGATAGATTATTTCAAGTCAGAGGGTATCGGCTGGCAAACAAAGATGGGGAACGCCCTACTTGCCTGGATAAAATCACATCCTCATTCACATTCTCATCGTAAGGCATAGCGTATACACTCTCTCGTTGACAACTCATAAGCCTTCATAGCAGTGCCCAGGAAAAATGCCTACTCCTCGCGGTCAGGCATTTTTTCATAGCTTTCTGGGGCGTGTCGTCTTTTTTTTATTAATCCTATTGAAATAGGATTAATCACGTCAATTCGTTACAATTTATCAAAAATCCTATTGGGATAGGATTTTTTAAATGCGACTAAAAATAGTTGCTATTTTAAAAAATCCTGTTATCCTTATTAATATGACAAAACGTGAAAAATTGATTGATAGGTTACTGATAAAGCCAACAGACTTTACGTGGAGTGAATTAACGAAAGCTCTAGGTTGTTTTGGGTATAAGCAAATCAGCGCTGGGAAAACTGGTGGCTCAAGAGTCAGGTTTATACATCCTGAGTTCCCGCCCATTATCCTACACAAGCCTCATCCCAAGCCTGTATTAAAGCACTATCAATTAGAACAAATTATCGAGCAGTTAAAACAGGAGAAGCTAGTATGAGTACTCAAGAATTGATGCAGTATAAAAACTACTATGGTTCCGTACATTTTAATGCTCAAGACCTCATTTTATATGGAAAACTTGAGTTTATTCGCGCATTGGTCAGTTACGAGGCGGACAATGCAAAAGGGTTAAAAAAAGCGTTTGAGGAAGCGGTCGATGATTATCTCGACACCTGCCATCACCAAAAAATAGAGCCCGAAATACCATTTAAAGGTAGTTTAAATGTTAGGTTGGGATTTGACTTGCATAGACGCGTTGCAATTGCTGCTGCACAGCAGGATATCACTATTAATAAATTTGTTAAGAAAACACTAAACCAGGCGATACCGAGCACTGCACACCACAAATCAACCGCAAAGCACCAGAGCCACCACAAATAGATCCCTACCTAGGCATTCCCGCTAAGAAACGCGGAAATGCCTTCCTTGTTTATATGCTGCGCACAAGCAAAGCTTGTGCTTGCACTTAAGGGGAGAACCGCGCTTCTCCCCTTTAAGAATACCCCATCGCGTAAGGTTAGCGGGAACCGCTGACCCCTACCCATCCAAACTCTCATCCTGCAAAATAACATCCGCATTCACGTGACGTAAGCTTTTCTGAATGCGGCGCAGTCCTTTATCAACACTTTTTTTCCGTGTACTCAAGCTAGGATTAAGCACCGTCGTGGCATGATTCACATGATCTAGGTAGGGGATCAACCTATCGCTGGGTAAAAATTCCATGCGGTATCCCGCTTTCACTAAAGCTTGATGCATAGCTTTACCTGCGACCATGTCACCGTCTGAGAAATGTAAACCCATCTGGTGTAACAAGTGCGTGCGATATAAGGCGCAATGACTACGCAGATAATAATAATTTTTACCAACCCCTTCGAGTGGATGATGTTTTTTGGCGGTGATCCAGTAGTACGCTAATTGCAGATAACGTTCGGCTTGTTTTAAGCAGTGCCGCCACCATGGTTTACATTCCAATTTCCATGAGCCTACTCCCGCAATCATCGGATCATTTTCAAGGTGCTGCACTAAAAAGTCTAACCACTGCGGATGTTTGACCAAGGTATCGGTGTGAATGGATAACACATAGGGAGTTGTGACGTGTTTAAGCGCTAGGTCAAGTGCTTGTGAGTGTGCTTGTACCCCCCCTTCTCCGGGAACAGCTGGACGTTCAATGAGTGTGATCCACGGTAGACGGCGTAGGTAATCCAAAGAAGCATCTTGCGAATCATTATCAATCACCATCACGATGGCTTTATTCATATCTGTGTATTTGCGTAATAGCCGTAAACACAGAGTCGTTAATTCCAAGGTTTTATAATTCGGGACTAAAATAGTCACCATGGGCGAGGTCATAGGGTATACTCCGAGTTCACAGTGAAGCCGTCTCGGATTATAATACGGGACTTTAGTGTGACATAGCGTTTTGAGGTCTCAATGAAAGGCATTGTACTCGCAGGTGGACTGGGTTCCCGTCTTTACCCTGCCACCCGTTCGATTAGCAAGCAACTCTTGCCCATCTACGATAAGCCTATGATTTACTACCCTATTTGCACCCTGATGCTAGCGGGTATACGCGATATTTTAATCATCACGACGCCGCATGAACTCACCCTCTTTCAACAATTATTGGGGGATGGTACTCAGTGGGGTGTCCGTCTGCAATTTGCGGTACAACCGCAGCCTGGGGGAATTGCACAAGCGTTTCTCATTGGGGCTGACTTCATTCAGCAAGAAGCCGTTTGCCTCATCTTGGGAGATAATATTTTGTATGGCGATGGTCTAGCGGACCGTCTGCAGCAAGCGGCCAAACACGTCTCTGGCGCGACTATTTTTGGGTATTACGTATCGGATCCAGAACGGTATGGCGTGCTTGCCTTCGATGAGCAAGATAGACCAACCCACATTGTAGAGAAACCCCTGCAGCCTCCTTCACAGTATGCCGTTATTGGTCTCTATTTTTACGATCATGTGGTGGTTGAGATTGCGCGGAATTTGCAACCTTCAGAAAGAGGGGAATTGGAAATTACGGACATCAACCAATATTATCTAATGCAAAACAAGCTGCGTGTTGAAAAGTTAGGCCGTGGTATTGCTTGGCTAGACACAGGCACGCATCAATCTTTATTGGATGCCTCTCACTTTATTGCCGTACTCGAACAACGTCAGGGTTTAAAAATTGGCAGCCCAGAGGAAGTAGCATGGCGCATGGGGTTAATCAACCATGAGCAATTGTATCAATTAGCGCTTCCCCAAGCAAAAAGCGGATACGGCGAATATTTACTAAAGTTACTGGAGCCTTTACCGCAATGAACATCACAGCTACTGCATTCCCTGGCTTATGCATCATTCAACCCACAGTACTTACAGATGCACGGGGGTATTTTTTTGAAAGCTACCAAGAAACACGTTATACCCAACACGGTCTTCCTCATTTTGTGCAAGTCAATGTCTCGCGCTCGACACGTGGTGTCTTACGCGGTATGCATTATCAAAAACCGCATGCCCAAGGAAAATTAGTCTCTGTGATACATGGCATTGCCTGGGATGTGGTCATCGATCTCCGTCAAAGTTCACCTATGTTCCGTCAATGGTTTAACATCACCTTGAGTAGCGACAATCATACGCAGCTTTACATTCCTCCTGGCTTTGCGCATGGCTTTTGTGCATTATCAGACACGGTTGATTTCTGCTATCAGTGCAGTGATTATTACTCCCCTGAATCTGAACGAGGAATTGCATGGAATGATGCCAGCTTAAACATCCCTTGGCCTGTGTCTGATCCGATTGTATCGGTAAAAGATACACATTATCCCCTATTAAGTGATCTCTCTGATGACGCCTTATTCGCGTAAAACACGGTTATTAATCACCGGCGGCAATGGCCAAGTCGCATCGGCGCTGTGCCATCATCCAGCTGCAGAGGCATTCTATCTGATGCCCTGCAGTCGAAACACATTTGATATCACAACACCCGCCACGATAGATACCCTGCTCACTACGATGAAGCCCGATATTGTGATTAATACGGCTGCGTATACGGCCGTTGATCGCGCGGAAGAGGAACGTGAGCAAGCCTTGCGAGTCAATTATCACGGCGCTAAACAGATTGCCATCGCTTGTGAAACACACCGTATTCCACTTATTCATCTTTCCACGGATTATATTTTTGATGGAGAAAAAAACTTACCCTACTGCGAAGAGGATGCAGCTCATCCCTTAAACCAGTACGGCATGAGTAAATGGTTGGGTGAACAAGCCATACGAGCATACAACCATCAGCATGTGATATTGCGCATCAGCAGTGTGTTCAGCCAATACGGTCATAATTTTTATGTCACGATACGACGTTTAGCACAAGAAAAAGAAACATTACGCATTGTGGATGATCAAATCGTCTGTCCAACCTATGCCGGCGATATTGCCCATGCTATCTTAAGCATCGCAACCCATCCCTTCACCACCGAGACCTACCATTATTGCAGTGACACGCCTATCTCATGGCATGCCTTTGCCATGGCTATCCTCGATGCCGCTGCCGGCAGCTTACCAATTATCACAAAACATATTCTTCCCGTATCGACAATGGAGTATGGTGCACGCGCCAATAGACCGCGGTACACTGTATTGGATTGCAGCAAAATACAAACGCATATTGGCCTCACTCAACCTGCATGGCAGGCAGCACTATGACTATCTATCAACCCCGTCATATGCTCGTAACCGGTGGTGCTGGCTTTATTGGCGCTAATTTCATTCAGCACGTATTAGCACAGAATGCACCTATTCATCTTGTGAATTTAGATAAATTAACGTATGCAGGATCGTTATCACACCTCGAACACTTGCCGCATGCCGAGCGCTACCATTTTATCCAGGGTGATATCACCGATGCCGCACTTGTACAGCATCTGCTACGACACCACCGCATTGACACCATTGTACATTTCGCAGCAGAAAGTCATGTAGACCGTTCCATTGCCTCACCTCTGACCTTTGTAGAAACAAATGTCGTTGGCACGGCAGTGTTATTGGAAGCAGCACGTCATGTCTGGTTCGAGGAAAATGCCCTCCCCGCCGCCCAGTGCCGTTTCCATCATGTGTCCACGGATGAAGTATTTGGATCATTAGGATTAGACAGCCCAGCCTGTACAGACACAACGGCTTATCAACCCCGCTCACCGTATTCCGCCTCCAAAGCAGGCTCAGACCATTTAGCCCTGGCCTACTATCATACCTACGGCCTGCCCGTGACCCTCTCGAATTGCTCGAATAATTACGGGCCCTACCAACATGATGAAAAATTTATTCCCACCATCATACGATGCTGCCTGCAGGCAAAGCGTATTCCTATTTATGGTCAAGGAAATAATTGCCGCGATTGGTTGTATGTCGACGACCATTGCCAAGCCATTACGGCTATTTTACGCTCAGGAAACATAGGACAGCGTTACACGATTGGTGCTAACAATGAATGGGATAATAACGCGCTGGCCCATTACCTCTGCGAACAAATGTATCGGCTATTCCCTGCTGCATCACCCTACACGACCCTCCTTGACCATGTCACAGATAGACCAGGCCATGATTTTCGTTATGCTGTTTCCACCGAAAAAATCCAGACCGAGCTAGGATGGTCGCCCTGCACCTCCTTTGAGGCTGGTCTCCGAAAAACCATCGAATTTTACCGTATGCGCTATACTCAATAGGTAAGGGTTTGAGGAGACAGGCAGTGAGTATCGAAATATGTGAGCATATTCAAGAAGATATGGATCAGTTACTAGCCTCTCTTACAGAAAAGGGTAGAGGTACGGCGTATCGTCAATTAAGCGCCTTACAGGAACGATGGCAGACATGGTTAGCACGGATTGAGTATTACGGGGATTACACCCTCTCGGGTTCTGCGGGAGAAGAAGACAGGCGGTTACGCGCCTGGCATGACACAAACCGTTATCTTACTTTACATGAAACAAAATTATTCAAAGCCATCTGTGCATTCCAAGAATTGGTTCATGAACAAGCGTTATATGATGCACAGCCTGCTTTGGTTGACGGGATGCTCAATAGCATTGATCTCGAATTGAGTAAACTGGAAATCAGGCAATTCAAAAAACTTCAAACCTTGCAAAAAACAAAAAGAGCAGAATTAGAAACACTGGAGAACCAGATACAAGAAAAAAAAAGAAAAGAAAAAATATTTGAATCAAGGATCTTTTCGACAGCAGTTAAAAAAATTCCTGACGGAAAAATGAAATGCCCGCATTTATACTATTTCCTAATAGACAGGGAATCTAAAATTCATTTTACCGCTGCAGAAACACACGCCCTCCACGCGAAAATAGGCGGTAGTGTATTGGATTTGTTTGGTACTGCAATGAATCGAATCACCCGCGGCATCCTGCCGTTGTTTGATATTGCTGTTTCTATCTTTGAAGGTTTAAAAGAGTTCATTAGCACCATCCCCATTATCTCTACTATCTTAATGGGCGTCCCTGCTCTGGTCAGTATCATCAAAAGCTGGGCGAAAGATCAGAGTTCCAAGAAAAAAGTATTGAGTGCCATTGCCCTGGGCTTATTTATGGCCAGCTTATTTGTCGCTGTGATGCTCACCGGATTATCAACCGTTGTAGCAGTCGGTATCGCCGGATCCGCCTTTACCGCAGCCATCATCACCGTTGGTCTCGTGGCCAATTATCTTATCCCGCTATATAAATTACATCATCGTATGAATGCCCTCTCCTCGCTCAAAGCAACACTGGAAAGCATACAAGCTAATCCTCCTTCGCAGGAGATAAAAACGTTATGCGATACTGATAAACACATTCTCTTAAAAGCGATCGAAAAAACATGGTTAGCATATAATAGTCACGAGCGCGAAAATCCACGCTATCAAGAACCGTTAAAACAAATCAAGGAATTAATTTTAGCAGGCACACAGATCACCGACATCAGGGAAAATATGCACATGCAAGAAGTACTGCGGGGAACAACCCTAGAAACCTTCTTACACGAGCAACGAAACGAACAAATTACCTATCTAGAAACGGAACTCAACACGCTGCACACAGAAAGAACAAGGCTCACCGTACTCGCAGTGAATACCGCCTTCAACGTCTTGGGCTTTATCCTCGTTTGCATCCCCATCCCACCGGTACAAGCCGTCGGCGCTGGGCTGATCATCGCGTCCATGGCGATTGCCCTGATCGTGAAATACGATGTGTTATCCAAGATAGAAAATGCTTTCCGTGAGTTATTTTCACACAAACCACCGACCGAGCATACGGGAGATCCACCAAAGCAAGCAGAAATACATGCGTTACTCAATACAGACAATCCGCAAGGAAAGCCCAGTGAGCCAACAACTCAGAAGACCATACAACCACCAGTCTCTCCTACCCCGTCCCTTGCACAAACTCAACACCATCTTCTTGCACCCACACCACCAACAAACACTGCAAGAGAACCCGACACTGCTACAGAGTCTAAAAAAAACACCAAAGAAGGATGAGGGCAAACAGCTACCCAAAAAAAAGAGGAGCCGAAGCTCCTCTGGAAAAGTAGTTGTGAAATGACTAACCGTTATTGTTCCCCGGCGTAGGTAGTGTATATGCCGGAGGCGGTGTAAATACCGGAGCCGGAGGCGGTGTATATGCCGGAGGCGGAGGCGGTGTAAATACCGGAACCGGAGGTGGTGTATATGCCGGAGGCGGTGTAAATACTGGAGTCGGAGGCGGTGTAAATACCGGAGCCGGAGGCGGTGTATATGCCGGAGGCGTAGTAGACGAAAAGAACAACTGCTGCTTCACACTCCCAAGATCCAGATCTTGCTGCGCCGGTTGGCTCTGCTGTTGCCTCTGCTGTCGCCTCATGTGATCCCTCCTCTGTCTGCTATTCAATCCTGTCTGCCACTCCTCACCACTGTTTGGTGCACCCTCCCCCCCTACTACTGCTGTTCCCAGTGGTGTTTGTGGCGTCCCACCTACAACCAGTGCCGGATTTGGCTTCGTTTTTGGTGTGCTGCTCTGCGTACCACGCCCCTGCGGTGATGGTGATGGTGATGGTGATGGTGATGGTGATGGCATACGAGTCGGCGGCTTGGGCACTTCCTGCGGCTGTGGTGTTTGTGGCGTCCCACCTACAACCAGTGCCGGATTTGGCTTCGTTTTTGGTGTGCTGCTCTGCGTACCACGCCCCTGCGGTGATGGTGATGGCGGCGCCGGCGGCATATGAGTCGGCGGCGGGGGCGCTCCCTGGGATGCTTCAGCTGACGTTGCAGCTGACTGTTCTGTTGTAGCAGGATGCTGCTGATCACCCAGGTTGCCCACTCCGACGCCATTATCCGATATTTGCGGCGTGGACGCTTCCTGCGGCCGTGGTTCGCCTTGTGTTAGCGGCTTTGCGGATGATGGATCTCGTGCCTCAGAACCAGCCGACATATCGTGCAGCTCGATATCATGAGACGTATCCAATGCGTTCTGATGCATTGTTTCACTGCCCTTCTGCCAACGCCTCAACCGATTCCCGAGCCGAGACAACAGGTTGTCTATGTTAACACCCACCACTGGAAATGCCAGGAACCCCACAACTGGCGTGGTCACTAGGACGCCTATGGTCGGCGCTAAGGACAAACCTAGGAAAGTAGCCAGCTGGGTCGTGAACGCTGCTTGACTGATCCACGTGATCGCTGCACTGCCAGATAAGAAAGTCATCGTCGATGCGGGTAACAATAAAGGCGCAGCCCAAACAGCAAAGGTACCAACCCCAAGACCGAACAGAGCCCAGAAACCCACGGTGGCCAAGTAACTGACTGCCGTCTTGAAACGAGCGCGTATTCGTTTCGTCTCTGTTCCTGAGGCAAGCATATCTTGCTCGTTCTGAATGGGTGACGAGAAGGCACTTCCTAGGAAGGTCAGGAGGGAGCCAAAGCCACTCACCACTTTCCAGATTGTTTCAAAACGTTCCGAAGGCTGTATTACCACCTTTGGCTCTACTCCTCGCACTGTGATAGATCCATCTGGATTGTGTGTGAACCGTTCATCGCTTACTTTCTGTGCCGCGCTCTGTATGGCCTGCTTTACCTGCCGCTTCGTCGCCTTATTCTCACTATATGCTTCCTCGTAATTCGCATCTGCCCATTCAACCAAGAATTGCGATAAGAATTCGAAGAAAAATTTCATGATATGATGCACAATGGTCAGCGGAATGAACGGCACATGCCCTATCCAGCCAACTCCAAAAAACTCTTGAACCAACTCACTGGTAGAAAGGGTCTCATGAATATACTTGGTTAATGCCTTATTCCGCTCATTCACATATTGGTCCCTGGGCGTGCTCGCTTTAGCCAGGTCTTCATCGCTTATTATCAATTCGCCATTAATCGTCTGTTTATTCAAATCCAAACCTGTCTTACCAAAGACCTTGACGAAGGCCTCCCTCGCATACACGCTAAATCCCCTGTACTGGGGATCACGATAATCATTTTTATACACCTTAGCCATGAGTCGCACCTCTCTTGTATAGAACACGGGTAGTATTGATCCTGGGATGGCAGTATACAGCGAGATTCTTAAACAAACCTTAAGAAAAACACGTATCTTTAAAAATTTTTTCAAAACTCCTGCAACACAGTTCAGGGTTTGCTATCATAGTGATATATCAAAAAAATACCGAGGGAGTTCTTCGCATGACAGATAAACAAGCAAGCTTGCTCATTGACGGGCAGACCATCGCGTTAAACGTTCTCTCCGGCACCTTGGGGCAAGACGTGATTGATGTCAGCTCCCTCTTTAAACACGGCTATTTTACCTATGATTCTGGCTTTAATTCAACTGCTGCCTGCGAATCTAAAATCACTTTCATTGATGGCGAGCAGGGCATTCTACTCCACCGCGGTTATCCCATACAAGCGCTTGCTAGTCAGTCAACGTTTTTGGAGGTCTGTTACCTCTTATTGAATGGGGAATTGCCCACTCAAGCGGAATATACTGCTTTTTGTAATGAAGTGACCCATCACACCATGGTACACGAGCAAATTCGTAATTTTTTCAATGGGTTCCGTCGTGATGCTCATCCAATGGCAATCATGGTTGGTGTGGTGGGGGCTTTGTCTGCGTTTTACCACGATTCCCTCGATATTAAAGATCCACGGTATCGTGCTGCTTCCGCTCTCAGGCTGATTGCTAAAATGCCAACCATTGCCGCCATGTGCTACAAATACTCCATTGGCCAGCCATTTATGCCGCCGCAGAACAAATTATCGTATGCCGCCAATTTCTTACATATGATGTTTGGAACACCCTGCGAAGACATCCCCCCTAATCCTGTGCTGGCAAAAGCCTTGGATAAAATATTCATTCTGCATGCGGATCATGAACAAAATGCATCTACTTCCACCGTACGACTCGCTGGTTCCACGGGTGCCAATCCCTTTGCATGTATTTCTGCCGGTATAGGCGCACTGTGGGGGCCTGCTCACGGTGGAGCGAATGAAGCCGTGCTCAATATGCTGTATGAAATTGGCGATGTATCAAATATTGGTAAATACCTCGAACGCGCGAAATCACCATCAGATACGTTCCGTTTAATGGGGTTCGGCCACCGCGTCTATAAAAATTATGATCCCCGTGCCAAAGTGATGCGGGAAACTTGCTATGAAGTCTTGGATGCAGTGGGCGCGCACAACGATCCTATCTTTAAACTGGCGATGGAATTAGAAAAAATCGCCCTTGAAGATGAATATTTTATTGAAAAGAAACTTTATCCCAATGTGGATTTTTATTCAGGCATTACACTGCGCGCTATTGGTATCCCTACTAATATGTTTACTGTTATTTTCGCATTGGCTAGAACGGTGGGATGGGTGGCGCAATGGAACGAAATGATTAGCAACCCTTATCGTTTAGGACGTCCAAGGCAGTTATACACAGGTCCTGTCGAACGCGCATATGTTCCGCTGAAGAAACGGGGTTAAGTAAACTAAACTAAAACCTGGAGTCGAGGAGGATCGAACTCCCGACCTTCACGTTGCGAACGTGACGCTCTCCCAGCTGAGCTACGACCCCACACTGCGATCTTAAATCCTCAGGCATTCCCGCTAAGAAACGCGGAAATGCCTTCCTTGTTTATATGCTGCGCACAAGCAAAGCTTGTGCTTGCACTTAAAGGGGAGAATCGCGGTTCTCCCCTTTAAGAATACCCCATCGCGTAAAGTTAGCGGAAATCGCTGTACTGTGCTATTAAATCCTATTATGTATTTTTCAGAAATGCCAGTTCTGCTTCAGTAGATTTGCGGCCTAATACGCGATTACGCTGGGGAAAACGACCGAATTCTTTAATAACGCGAAAATGCGCATACGCATAGGCAAGAAATAATTGGTAAATTTGCGTTGTTTCACTCATCGATAATGAAACCAATTCTTGATACAAGCGTATTGATTGATCTTGGTATTCTGCATTTTCAGCATGCACCAACGGCATATAGAAAAACACGCGTTCCACTAGGGTCAAGGAATGATCCATTTTCTGTGCGATACCCTCAAGACACAAACGCTGCGCTTCTGGATCCTGTGCAAATGCTTTGTCCGTCGTACGATGGTGATAACGAGAAAATTGATCCAATAAAATAATCAGCGCCAAACGACCACGTGCGGTCTTTGCCCAATCCGCTAACTCCCCCGACACAGCTGAAGCATAATCGGTCGAAAAATCATGCATTAATTGCCTACGCGCGGGATCATCTTCACCAAACCATAGATTCGTGCGGCCGCTCGTTGGTAAATCAGCGGAACCTAGGTTGCCAAACCATGCATTTAATAATTCATGAATTCTATCTATCACGCTTAGCTACCTTGTGTTTATGAGATGCAGTAAACGGGCAATCAATTTTTCCGTCCTACCGTCTTGATCTTTTGAGGGATTAAATTCTGCAATTTCCATTGCAATCCACTGAGGATCCGACACCATGCTCGCCAACCCGTCACACACTGCTTGTGCTGACAAGCCACGCGCTTCTGGCACATCTACTCCCGGCGCTTCTGTCGGATCAATACTATCCATGTCTAACGATATACCATACGCCACGGTGTGTTGCTTAATGTGATGTATGGCTTCATGCAGCACCGTCTCAAAGCCTCGTTGCTCTACTTCTTGCATCAAATACACCCGAACCTTCAACCGCTCCAGGAGAGCCGCTTCCCCCTGCTCAAAACTGCGCACACCGATGAGACAGACATGCTCTGGTTTCAATTTGGGACCGTGGTGTAATATACCAGTCAGCGTGGAATACCCATACCCCAGTAAACTAGCGAGCGGCATACCGTGAATACGTCCTGACACGGAAGTTTCAGGCGTATGACTATCCATGTGCGCATCTAGCCAGAGCAACCCTAGCTCTCCTTGCTCATGCATCGCATCATACACACCACTCCACGTCCCAATAGCAGAAGAATGATCCCCGCCTATCACACAACATCGTTGATGATCACGCACCAGGGCAGACACTGTTCTGCCCAGTGTCTCACATAATTCACTGATTTTTTGGTCTGGACGTAAAGAAGCCTCTATTCTCGGCTGATGCATCGCTACCCAGGTCATCGAGGATACATCAGGCGCATGCTGCATCACCAACGGGCCATCCCCCACCTCAGCGCTAGCGCCTGCTATACCGGACGCATATCCCACTAAAGACCAGGTCACGGAGAGCGAGCTTAATAATCATCGCCAGAAGGCGTGTCTTCTTGTCCTGTGTCACCGTTTGAATTCGACGTACCACCCATATTGCTATTGTTATCATTATTATTGGTATTATTATCACCGGGTTGAGTCATGTCAGACCCACTGGCGGCGCCTGCATTGTCAGGCGACCCAGAAGTAGGAGGAGTCGATTGCATGGGTTGGTTACTGGTTGGGATATCATCAGCCATGGCAGGCAGGGTATACAGCATGGTCGCTAATAATAACCCCGGCACGGCTAACACTGCCGCTAATTTCATCTTCATTTTTTTCTCCTAAGTCTATGTAGAAATTCCTAAAATGGTTACTGTAATACTAAATTTCTTGGTTGACTATTCATTTTTTTGATAAGGTGGAGGGGAGACTTTGAATTGACATGGCCCGCGAGGGTTTGCTATATAGTGAGCTCTATTACAAACGTGATCACCGACACTATGACGACTAAAGCTTGCGTTGAGGCTGTTTGGAACAAGACTAAGACGCCTTCGTTTTTCAGATCAGCGTATCCTTGGTTAATCGTGTGCTGTGGTATGTTGTTCTATTGTTATAATTATTTCCTCCGTGTTTCCCCTAGTGTCATGCAAAACGAATTATCTCAAACATTCCATATCACCGCCTACCAGTTTGGCACCTTAGCCGCCTTTTATTATTACGCTTATACGCCTATGCAGATTCCCGCTGGCATGATTTATGACAAATTTGGCGTTCGGTTTGTGTTATGTGCTGCCTGTCTGCTCGCTGTGCTTGGATTAAGTATTTTTATTTCTGCCAATAGCTTAAGCATGGCTAGCACGGGTCGCTTTATGATTGGCCTAGGGAGTGCATTCGCCTATATTGGTACCTTGAAGCTTGCTTCTATTTGGCTTCCTCCCAATCGTTTCGCTACCGTTGCGGGTGTCACAACAGCGATTGGCATGGTTGCGGGTGCCTTGTCCCAAAAATACCTCAGTATGGTAGTCGAATTGATTGGCTATCAACAAGCATTGCGTTCTGCCTTGGTAGCCGGCGTTATTCTCAGCGGCATCATCATTCTTATCATCAGAAACCGCCCTAAAACGCAGTCACTTGCAGCGGAGAATGAAATGCAAACCCCAATGAATATTAAACAATTATTAGCTGCCTTGCGTATCATTTTTACTAACCCGCAAATGTGGCTCATTGGTATCATTGGCTGCTTACTCTATCTTCCCTCTTCTGTTTTTCTAGATCTCTGGGGCATTCCTTATTTGAAGGCTGCCTATCACTTAACCTCCGAACAAGCTGTGTCTGTTTCTGGCTGCACTTTTTATGGTTGGATAGTCTCTGGTCCGTTGATCGGTATGTTTTCTGATAAAGTGAAGCGCCGCTGTTTACCACTCACGTGTACTGGTTTCTTCGCTGCTCTTCTGTTGTGTATTGTGTTTTATCTTCCTGACAGTATTCACCCATCTTCACTCCATATGATCTTTTTCATGATAGGTTTTTGCTGTGGAGCTCACCCCTTATGCTTTGCGCTTGGCAAAGAAAGCAATTCTATCAAAGTATCTGGTACGTCCGTCGCTGTCACCAATATGTTAATTATGGCAGGCGGGCTCCTGTTTCAACCCATTGTCGGTAAATTACTTGACTTGCATGCTGCAGGCTCTATCGGTATGGATGGATTACCTGTTTATGCTGCGAGTGATTATACCTTTGCACTCAGCATTGTGCCCTTAGGCGTCGCTCTTGGTATTTTTCTTTCTATTTTTCTCAAAGAAACACATTGTGAATCACAAGCCAGAGAAGCGGATGAGCGTTTATTTGCTACCCCGCAAACGCTGCTCAGCACAGAATTAGCGACTGAGTCTGAGGTGATGAAATAATATCACACTACCGGCATTCCCGCTAAGAAACGCGGAAATGCCTTACTTGTTTATATGCTGCGCACAAGCAAAGCTTGTGCTTGCGTAAGGTTAGCGGAAACCGCTGATCACACTAAATCATACGGAATAGCAAAACAATCACTACCCAGTGGAAGTATCTTATCGATTGCCGAGATTAATAAACCGGGCGCTAACACAGCATCAGGATAAGTTTCACGAAAAGCCTGTATCCCCCGCACATCTCCTCTTGAAGGACGAGTTTTACACTTAATCTCGATAGGATAGTAGACATTATCCATTTCAATGAGTAAGTCCACTTCAGCACCGCCATGAGAACGCCAATGATAAACCGCCGGGTTGCTACTGAGTGGTGCCAATTGCCGTAAGACATCGTTTACAATATAGGTTTCAAATAAGGCTCCCAACTTTGGATGGCCAAGGAGTGTTAAAGGCGAAGAGATATGCATCAAGTGGCAAGCCATTCCTGAATCAATAAAATATCCCTTATTTTTACTCGTAACACGCTTCAGTGTATTACCGCTATACGCAGGTAACTCTATCCATTGATAGGTACTTTTTAACACATTCAACCAGCGCCTTGCTGTCTGCGGTGAAATACCAATTTCCCGGCCTAATTGAGTAAAATGGATTTCTTGTGCGGTCAGATTTGCAAGTAACTGAACGAAGCGTGAAAATTCTTGCAGATCACTCACCTCACTTACCAAACGCACATCACGCTCAATATAAGTATGCAAGTACGCGTTCAATTCCGCCGAGAGTAAATCATTGTCTAGCCCAATGAGCCCTGGATACCCACCCCGCCACACATGAACAGACAAGGACGCATCAGAGGTAAGGCGTGAACAAGGCTGTGCAAGAAATGCATGAGGATCGTTTAAGTAACGCACTAACCAGGCAGATGCATTATCGTATTGTTCAGTCAACGTCATTGGGAAAAGCGATAATACAGCAGCACGGCCTGCTAAGCTTTCCGATACATTTTTTAATACGCCTAAATTTTGAGAGCCTGTCAGCCAATATTGGCCTGGTTGTTTGTTCGCATCAATACGCCGCTTAATGACTGGTAATAACTCAGGGGAGTATTGAATTTCATCTAAGATAACGGGCAAATGCAAATGATCTAAAAACAATTCTGGGTCCTGTCTAGCATTACCCACATCAATGATAGGATCAAAAGTAATATGCTCAGCATGGGGTAACAGATGTTGCAGCAAGGTACTCTTGCCCACTTGCCGAGCACCAGTCAACACAATGGCCGGAAAATGGGTACTGAAGCGCCGTAATTTATCTTCCAATAAGCGTTTTTGATAGTTCATCCTTGAAATATAGCCATACCATGGCTATATTTCAAGGGGAAAATGACCTTATTGCTTACACCCATTCTCGTTTGATAAAAAATTCATCATATAACACCGCCTCTGGCGTGCCCTTGGCTGGGTGCCAATCATATTTCCAATCCACGTGCGGCGGCAGTGACATTAAGATGGATTCTGTACGACCGCCTGATTGCAAGCCAAACAAGGTACCTCTATCGTACAGTAAGTTAAATTCCACATAACGCCCTCGGCGGTAGGCTTGAAAATCACGTTCCTGCTGGCCAAACGCGCAGTGTTTGCGACGTGCAAGAATGGGTTGATAGGCGTCGATAAAATGGTCCCCAACACTGCGCATAAAATCAAAACAACGGTCCATGCCCCATTCATTCAAATCATCAAAAAAAATACCGCCAATACCGCGTGGTTCTTGGCGATGCGTCAGAAAAAAATACTCATCACACCACTTTTTATACTTTGTATAGACGTCTGCACCAAAAGGATCGCAGGCTTTTTTTGCCGTACGATGCCAATGCACACAATCTTCTACAAATCCATAATAGGGAGTTAAATCAAAGCCGCCGCCGAACCACCAAATAGGATCTTTTCCTGCTTGTTCTACTACAATGCAACGCACATTCATGTGTGTTGTGGGAACATATGGGTTTCGAGGATGAAATACCACGGAAACACCTAGGGCTTGAAAATGCGAATTTGCTAATTCAGGACGTTTAATAGTGGCAGCTGAGGGAAGTTGGATGCCCTGAACATGCGAAAAATTCACACCTCCTTTCTCAATGACCTTACCTTCTGCCAAGGTTCGTGTCACCCCTCCCCCGCCACTGTTATGTGTCCAGGTATCTTCTCGGAACGTTTCTTTGCCATCTTCCTCTTCGATACATTGGCAAATGCGATGCTGCAACTCCTGTAGATAGGTTTTAATCGAGTGCAACATATGTCATCCTAAAACTGGTCTATTTCACCATCATTATCTAATTCTAACCAAAGCGCATTAAACACGGCAAAGCTGCACGCAAAAGCTGTTCCTAATATCCACGCAAAATACCACATATATGCCCTCTTTTTTATCAATCAATATGCTTGCTGATCATGCTCCATCACATCGCGTTGTTTCACTTTTCCGCGCAAAATTCGATACACCCATGCGGTGTAGAGTAAAATGATCGGCAGGAAAATAATCACAGCAAATAGCATCATTAACAGCGTCAAGTAACTTGAGGAGGCATCCCAAACCAGCAGACTAGCCCCTAGTTGACTGGAGGCAGGCAGAATGAATGGAAACATGCTGACTCCCACGGTGCCAATAATGCCAGCAAGACTCAGCCCACTGCATACAAAAGCAAATCGACTCTTGCCTGCAGGCGCTGCTAAAAACGCGCCAGCTGCACCCAGGAATCCTATCGCTGGCATAACCATTGTCACAGGATACAGATGATAATTTTGCATCCAGGCCCCTGCCCGCGAAATCACTGCCTTATGTAGAGGATTAGAATATCCCTGCACATCGATGGGGGTAACGACTTGATAACCTTCTATATAATAAGCAATCCAATATCCAGCACAGGCAAACAACACAATAACGCAAAGCGCTGCCAACCGCGACCAAAAAATTGCACGGGAGCGGATGGGGTCTTCCGTTTTAATGGCTAGGTATAATCCGCCATGCATCACTAACATAGCAAGGCTAGTGATACCACACCATACTGCAAAGGGTGAAAAAAGCTCGAATAAAGAACCGCTGTATGAGACACGTAAACTGTCATCGAAATAAAACGGTAAGCCAATTAAAAGATTACCAACCAGGATCCCTAATAAGATGGCTGGAGAAAAACCACCCATAAACACTATCCAATCCCAACACCGCCGCCAAAACATCGTCGGTAATTTACTGCGATATTTAAAACTGACTGGCCGGGCAATGCCCATCGTTAGCAACAGCAACAGCACTCCAAAATAAGCGCCCGAAAAGACGACGGCATACACGTACGGCCATGCTGCAAATAATGCACCTGCGCCTAAAATCATCCAAACCTGATTGCCTTCCCACACAGGACCTATCGTGTTTAATACAATTCTGCGTTCAATATCATTGCGAGTAACCAGCGGCAGCAGGGTTGCTGCACCTAGATCAAAACCATCCATGACGGCAAATCCAATGAACAATACGCCAAGCAATACCCACCAAATCACCCGCAGTGTTCCCAGGTCTAGCATAACTCCCGCTCCTTTTTTTCTGGACGCGCGCTAAAATCAGAGGCAGCAAATAATTCTCCAGGCCCCAGCCGTATATATTTTATCATGAGGTATATTTCAACGACCGCAAGCACGGTATAAAAGAAAACAAAACCACTTAATGAAATCCACACGCTGGAGACAGGCAGCGATGATGCACCCATGAACGTTGGAAGTAACCCATCCACTACCCAAGGTTGGCGCCCATATTCTGCCAACACCCAACCCATTTCAGCCGCAACCCATGGCAGGGGTAAACTACAGAGGGCAAGCCACAAAAACCAACGATTCGCCAAAATACGCCGCCGTTGGCATAAATAGAAAGCCGTCGCAAATAAGGCAACAAAGAACAGCCCGCATGCAACCATCACGCGGAACGTCCAGAATAAGGTAAAGACATCCGGCACGGTATCCCAGGCTGCTTTATCGATTAACGCAGGCCCTGCATGAAGGACATCATCCGTGTATTTTTTAAGCAATAACCCATACCCAATATTTTCTTGATTTGCATCCAAGGTATCTTCTGCATGTTTATCAAGAGGGTCCGCCTGAAGAGCAGTCAGAGCGCCATAGGCCAAGATACCACTTCTGATGCGCGTGCGTGCCTCATCCACTAAATCTAAAATACCATACACTGGCTCATGCAAAGAACGTGTCGCAATCAAGCCTAATAAATAGGGGATTTTGAGAGTGTATTTTGTGATACGTTGACTCTGATCAGGAAAACCAATGACTGTCAGCGCCGCAGGAGTCGGTTCTGTTTCCCACATCCCTTCCATAGCGGCAATTTTCATTTTTTGGTTTAATCCCGTTAAATAACCACTTTCATCCCCCAATACAATCACACAACAGGCAGATGCTAAACCAAATGCCGCCGCCACCGTCATGGACCGTTTCGCAAATGCAAGGTGTTTACCCGTCAAAAGAAAGTACGCACTGAGAGACAAAATAAACATAGCGCCTGTCACATAACCAGCACTGATCGTATGGACAAATTTTGCCTGCGCGACTTCATTAAAAATAACACTATAAAAATCATATAATTCCATACGCATGCTATGAAAATTAAAGTGAGCGCCTACGGGATGTTGCATCCACGCATTCGCGATTAAGATCCAAAGTGCCGAAAAACTGGAACCGAGCGCCAACATCCACGTCACGACCAAATGCGCACCTCTTGAGAGCTTATCCCAACCAAAGAAAAAGACACCAACAAAGGTTGCCTCTAAAAAGAAAGCCATCAAGCCTTCAATCGCAAGGGGTGCACCGAAAACATCCCCCACATAATGCGAGTAATAAGCCCAGTTGGTGCCAAATTGAAATTCCATGGTCACACCCGTCGCTACCCCCATGGCAACATTAATACCAAACAAAATACCCCAGTACTGCGTCATGGTGCGCCAAATAGGCCGATGCGTAATAAAGTACACGGTTTCCATAATGCCCAATAGGGTAGACAACCCCAACGTTAATGGAACAAATAGGAAATGATACAAGGCTGTCATGCCGAATTGGATACGGGATAGCATGACAACATCAGCAGCGGGTATGAGCATGCGGGGGTCCCCCCTCAAAAACAGTCGAATAACGAACAGAGATATAATACGATATAACCTGATTCGTGTAACGTCATTTTGGAGAACATTCGTGAAAACTATTGACTCGTTCAAGACACTACGTCAGCTCAATGTGAATGGTTCACAGTACGACTACTTTAGTTTATCCGCCTTAGAACAAACTGGTATGCCGCAGCTTTCTCGTCTGCCTTACTCTTTAAAAATTCTCTTAGAAAATGTATTGCGTCACGAAGATAATATCACTGTGAAATCAGACGATATTCACGCTATGTACCATTGGTTAAAAACAAAAAAATCAGATAGTGAAATCGCTTATCGTCCTGCTCGTGTGCTGATGCAAGATTTCACAGGAGTACCTGCCATTGTCGATTTAGCTGCCATGCGAGATGCCCTCCAACAGATGCATGGCGATCCCAAACAGATTAATCCCTTATCAGCCGTTGACCTGATCATTGACCATTCTATTCAAGTCGATGCTTTTGCCACAGACGATGCCATAGACATCAATGCACGCATGGAAATGCAGCGTAATGGCGAACGCTACTCTTTTTTGCGTTGGGGCCAAACGGCATTTAATAATTTTCGCGTTGTCCCCCCCGACACAGGTATTTGCCACCAAGTGAATCTGGAATATTTGGCAAAAACCGTCTGGACGCATCACCAAAACGGACGTACCTTCGCTTATCCCGATACGCTCGTGGGAACAGATAGCCACACAACAATGATCAATGGCCTCGGGGTATTAGGCTGGGGTGTTGGCGGCATTGAAGCAGAAGCAGCAATGTTGGGGCAACCCATCTCCATGTTGATTCCAGAAGTCGTTGGTGTAAAACTCACGGGCAAATTACGTGAAGGCATTACGGCAACTGATCTTGTACTCACACTGACACAAATGTTACGCAAGCAAGGGGTGGTAGGAAAATTTGTTGAATACTATGGCAAAGGCCTGGCAGAACTATCCGTCGCTGATCGTGCCACCATTGCAAACATGGCGCCTGAATACGGCGCAACCTGTGGATTTTTCCCTGTTGACCAAGCAACCTTGGATTACTTGCGTTTAACCAATCGCGATGCGCAAACCATCGCCCTGGTAGAAGCCTATTCAAAAGCACAAGGGCTATGGCATGACGAACAGACACCCGAACCGTTTTTTACCGATATTCTTGAGCTGAATTTATCCAGTGTCGAACCTAGCCTGGCCGGACCTAAGCGCCCCCAAGACCGTGTCGCACTCTCACAACTCAAAGCAGCTTCTGATCAATTATTGATAGATGCCAAACGTCCAGGGGAACAAACCACTTCATATAAAACGAGTAATAATATCAACCTCCACCATGGCGATGTCGTGATTGCAGCCATTACCAGTTGCACCAACACGTCTAATCCCAGTGTGTTAATGGCAGCTGGCTTAGTCGCTAAAAAAGCAGTCGAAAAAGGGTTGCGGTGTAAACCTTGGGTCAAAACATCCCTGGCTCCAGGATCACAGGTTGTTACTGAATATCTAAAAATATCAGGCTTAGATACCTATTTAGATACCTTGGGGTTTGATCTTGTCGGTTATGGCTGCACCACCTGCATTGGCAACTCAGGCCCGCTGCCTGACCCCATTGCTCATACGATCGCTGACAATGACTTAATTGTCTCTGCCGTTTTATCTGGCAACCGCAATTTTGAGGGACGCATTCACCCGCAAGTCAAAGCCAATTGGTTAGCTTCACCGCCGCTGGTCGTGGTGTTTGCACTCACGGGAACAACGTCCATCGATATCACAACAGAGTCCATTGGCATGGATCATGCTGGTAACCCTGTCTATCTCAAAGATCTCTGGCCAACCAATGCAGACATTGCAAAAGAAGTCGCTAAGGTAAATATCCACATGTTCCAGGAACGCTATGCCGATGTGTTTACAGGAAGCAACGCTTGGCAATCCATGGAGATTCCTTCCGAAAAAACCTATAGATGGCAGTCCGAATCCACGTATATCCAGCACCCGCCCTTTTTCACACACATGACACCAGCGCCCACCCCGCTGCAAGACATTAAGCAGGCGCGTATACTCGCCTTATTAGGCGATAGCATTACCACAGATCATATTTCCCCTGCTGGTTCAATCAAACCAGACAGCCCTGCAGGAAAATATCTTCAATCCAAAGGTGTGGCTATCCGCGATTTTAATTCCTATGGTGCAAGGCGTGGTAATCACG
>Ga0207145_1020_pt1 | contig 27148 bp, 31 predicted proteins | sample Alteio_BWMinHeat_35_FD_153578 | JGI IMG/M metagenome (GOLD analysis project Ga0207145, IMG submission 153578) | Enriched cells from forest soil in Barre Woods Harvard Forest LTER site, Petersham, Massachusetts, United States -... | ecosystem: Environmental > Terrestrial > Soil > Temperate forest >...
GCAGTTGCAAATACAACCCCTTCATTTCATCCGATAAAAAACTATGCTTTATAATCTCATGCCATTGAGGTAATTTACTCTGAATTTTATGAACCACTGTATTCAGTGTTTTTTCATTTAACCCTAATCTTTCTTTCCCAAAATAACTCATGAAAATAGCCATTGTCATATTGTTTTTTCTTCCCTTAAGCGGCAGCGCTATTTCTTCTGTTGGTTTCTTAATGGCGATAGTGGAATTAAGCAAGTCATACATGGGTGACAGCGAGATAATATTATTTTTCCTAATAAGAGAAAAATTTTTCAAATGCATATCTTCATTCCCAACAAGGAAATTAAATAAAGTCAGTTTGAATAATGTTACACATTCGATTCTAGGGTAAGTGCAAAATTTTAATAAAACGCTAGCTACTTGTTCCATAGAACTTCTATACTTTGTGTCTCTATCTAAGCCCAGTAATTGGGCAAAATCCTCCACAGCAACTCGTTTATTTCTCGGTACACGATCGAATCGCTTGATAAAATATGTCTTACTATTATCTTTTGAGTAAATTAATCCGTGAACAGGTACGTCTAACCCGATGGCAGCCGCTAACGACATCGTAGCAGCTTCATTTTCCGGTAGTTCTGGATAGAGTAAACTCTGCGTTTTTAAAATATAACTACCGTTATTATCGACAATATTAAAGCATTGTTCTTTCACTTTTAATACAGCACTTAGTTTCGTTTGCACTCCCTGGATAGACATTTTTCCTGCGCGAGAAATCGCTTCATGCCTTTGTTCTTGTGCCGTTAACGGCAAGGGAAGAAGATTATCCAAGCTTGGGGAAAGTAGATGCAATCCTCGCTTCGAATACCACGCATCATCGCTAATTACTTCATAGGTGATGGGACAACGCTTCATTCCAATTCCTCGATAGTGACAGCACCCACAACATCTCGCCCAACTTTTAATAACTGAGTGAAATAATCTTTTTTATCCAATTTGTATTTGCGCAGCAATGCTTCAAGCATGTCGCCTTCCGGCAATAATCCTTCGAAAAAAGGGGGGAATTTATCATAGTCATATCGCTTCTGTTTAATAGGCATTGTCAACGATACTGGAGGACCTTTGTAATGCTCATCGTATGTAAAGACATAGTTATCCTTGTCGCGCTTTTCTAAAATCCCAGCAAATATGCCATTCACTAACACGTTGGCTTTATTCATTTACTGTTCTCCGACTCTTGACTCACTAGGTTCATCCAATGTTAATTGGATGTTCAATGCCTCCAACACTTTTAACAATGATTTTAATTCTATGGTTTCCTTACCCTTTTCAATGTCATATATCACCGTTTTACCTACCCCTGCTAAAATAGCTAACGCTTGCCGTGATAAGCCACTTTGCTTACGGTGATAGCGTATTATCCTGCCAATTTCATCTGCTTTTATCACAGTCTCACCTCAAGGCTTCTCATTTCCTGCTCGTCACGGCGACGCTTCTTGAATGGCTGCTCATGTACCGCTATAACAGTAAAAACAACATTTATTTAAGCCATTCTACCACATTTCCTAGATAAGACTCTAAAAACTACTGCTATAGCGGCAAAAAAATATAATCACGAACGCTATGCGTCAGCTTTAATAGGATGGCAAAACGTTTTTACCGCTATAGCAGTAATTTTTAGCATCTATGCAGAACAGCGTGGCGGGCGATTGACGAACACACTGTAGCTAACAACGATCAACTTGATAAAATTAATCCAAATAATTCTCGCATCGCTATAAAGAACATAAAATACTCCACCGTTGGGCTATCATATAGCGTTGTTAAAAACTTCTCCCAACGTTTTATCCCATGTTGGTTTTGAACAAACCACCTCTGAATTAATTTAGACACATTTTTTTCTCCCCTACCGCCATTAATAATGGCAATCGTCAGCGCACGTTGTGACAAATCCAGCTCGTCACGTAAATTTAGACGTGCCATGGTATTCCAATGCCCTTGGCGTTTATCTTGGGAAATTTGGTCGCGAAACCAGAGTAGTTTTATTCGTTCGCCAGCGTCAAAATATACTTCTGCTGTTTTAATTAAATCAAAGTTATTCCTTTGAGCGACATCAATAATATTAAGCGAAGTATAAATCGCTCGGTAAGTTGCAATGCGTCGCGCCATTTCCTCTGGCAGTCCCTCTTTTAAAAACTGATGCGTTAACAAGTCCAGATACTCTTTCGTATTTCCTGCCATCAATCGTGGAACCACTTCTTCCAGAACCTTGACTTGCTTTGAGAAATGAGCAATGACATTTTGTAAATCTTGCTTTAAATAAGTCGACCGTAAAAACCAACGCGTCGCAAGATAAATGAGATTACGTATATTATAAAGCATTTCAAATTGCGTCGTTGCTGAAATCTTAAAATCCAGCGATTCAACTACGGCTTGCAATTCTTTTGTTCCAAAAATGCGTGATGACACAGCATAGGCGCGAGTCACTTCATCGACTGTTGCGCCCATCTCCATATATAAACGATAAGCAAATGTAATACCCATTTCATTAATCATCTGATTGCTCAATTGCGTAGCAATGATGTCACGATGCAATGGATGTTCATACATCGCCTTTTTAAAGTCTTTTTTTATGCTGCCAGGAAAGGCTGTTTCGACAACCATTGACAAATAAGAATCCTCTGGAATATTCGATTTTAGTAATTCTTGCTTAATATGAATTTTTGTATAAGCCAGCAACACAGCCAATTCTGGCCGCGTCAATCCCTTTCCATTTGCTTTACGTTCAGTTAATTTTTTATCATCAGGCAAGTATTCAACCTGACGATTCAATATTCCTAGGCTTTCTAAATCTTTAATATAATTTTGGTGAAGCCCAACATTATCTTCCGAATGAAACGCTGAAAAACTCACCACAAGGGCTTGACGATAATTGTCATTTAAAACAAGTTCCTCCACTTCTTTAGTCATGTCTATCAGGAGTTGATTTCGTTTTTTTTCTGCTAGCTTTTTATTCTTCACGGAACGATCTAAAAGAATTTTAAAATTGACTTCGTGATCAGAACAATCGACACCTGCTGAATTATCGATAAAATCCGTGTTGATCAACCCACCCTGTTTGGCGAATTCCACCCGCCCTAGCTGGGTCACCCCAAGGTTACCGCCTTCACCTACTACTTTGCATCGTAACTCATTGCCATTCACACGACAATATTCATTTGCGCGATCACCAACATCCGCATGCGTTTCTATACTCGCTTTTATATAGGTTCCAATACCGCCGTTAAACAATAAATCGACAGGCGCCTTTAAGATAGCGCGAATTAGTTCATTTGGCTCTAATGCATCGTCACGAATATCTAATATTTTTCTAATCGCAGGGGTTAATACGATGGATTTTTGATTCCGGCTAAAAACTCCACCGCCTCTAGATAGTAATTTTTTATTATAATCATTCCATGATGACGCAGGTAACTTAAATAGACGTTTTCTTTCTTCGTAAGAAATTTGCGGATGCGGGTCAGGATCTATAAAAATATGGCGGTTATCAAATGCAGCTACTAACTTAACGCGATTTGAATACAATAATCCGTTACCGAACACATCACCGCTCATATCACCGATACCAACCATGCTCACGCTAGTTTTTTGGATATCAATGTTTAATTCACGGAAATGACGCTTAATGGATTCCCAAGCACCGCGTGCAGTAATACCCATTTTTTTGTGATCGTAGCCCGTCTTTCCTCCTGAAGCAAATGCATCACCTAGCCAAAATCCATACTCTTTAGAAATACTATTTGCTATGTCAGAAAAACTTGCTGTGCCTTTATCTGCCGCAACAACTAAATATGGATCTTCTCCATCAAAACAAATAACTTGTTTTGGATGTATGACTTTCTTCCCTTTGATATTATCGGTGATATCCAATAACCCGCGAATAAATAATTTGTAGCAAGCTACTGCTTCTTCCTGAATTTCTTCACGCGTCATCTGAGTAGAGACGTTCTTTAAAACAAAACCTCCTTTTGAGCCAGAAGGAACAATAAGAGCATTTTTGACTGTCTGTGCCTTCATTAATCCTAAAATTTCCGTACGGAAATCTTCACTTCTATCAGACCAGCGAATACCTCCCCGAGACACGTTGGTATTTCGTAAGTGAATTGCCTCAAAGCGAGAAGAATAGACAAATATTTCATATACCGGAATTGGCAATGGTAATAATTCTGGAAGCGCACGTGAATCCAATTTAATAGATAAGTACAAATGACCATCCAAATGTTGAAAATAATTGGTGCGTAAGGTTGCCTTAATAAGCTTGCATAGGCAACGAATCACGTGATCTTCATCCAGATTAGAAACGTTTTCCAACGCTTGGTATATACCCTGTTCCACTTTTTGAGCGTTTGCGTTGACCTTGGTCCGTTTATTCGGATCATGTAATATCACAAATAATCTAACCACCTCTTTTGCAATAGCTGCATGGTGCACTAAAGTTTTTTCAATAAAAGCCTGGCTGAGTTTAAATCCAACTTGGCGAAGGTATTTTGCATAAGCACGTAAAATGGTGATCTCCTGCCAAGAAAGAGATGCGCTTAATACTAATTTATTAAAACCATCATTTTCGGCCATACCAAAATAAATATGTTGCAACGCATCCTCAAACAAGAATTTTATTTTTTTGATATCCAGGGTATTAGGATAAAGGATAATAAAATCGCTAATCCAAACACTGTCATTTTTGAGTGTGATTTTGTGCGCACTTTCACTCACCGTACGTAATCCAAAATTTTCCAGCATAGGAAGAATGTCAGATAAAGGAATGCTTTTCTGCCACTGAAATAAACGGAGATGTAGTGAATAATCAGGCGCTTTCGTCGATAAATAAAAATTAATCCCTAAGGGATGTTGCTGAGATAACTTCTCAATATCGTCAATATCTTTTACTGCCGTTTCAGGTGAATAAGTGTCAATATAACTGAGAGGAAATGCATCGCTGTATTTTTTGGCAAATAGATGGGATTTCTTACTGGTACCCTGCCGGATCAACTTAGTCCGTAATTGTTCTTTCCATGCAAGCGGCATATATATTCCTCAGACTTTACTCCAGTCTGACATGCTGCCTGTGGTATATGCAAATAAAAAAAGCGCCTCTAGGGCGCTTTTTCCTCTCATAATAAGATCACGCTTCGATTTCTTTCATCGTTAAACGAATGCGCCCTTGACGATCAATCTCAAGTACCTTGACTCTCACCACTTGTCCTTCAGTGAGTTTATCACTCACGTTGGCAACTCTTTCATTTGAGATTTGAGAGATATGCACAAGACCTTGCTTGCCAGGCAAAATGGTTACAAAAGCACCAAAATCAGCCAACTTCGTCACTGTTCCTTCATAGACAGAACCAATTACAACATCGGCGGTTAAACTTTCGATACGCCGGATTGCCTCTTCACAGGCAGCAAGATCAGCCGCCGCTACTTTAACGGTACCGTCATCACTGATATCAACCACCGTCCCCGTTGCCTCTGTCAATGCACGAATAACTGCTCCCCCTTTTCCGATAACATCGCGGATCTTTTCTGGTGGAATTCGCATATTTAAAATACGCGGTGCATAAGCCGACATTTGCCGGCGTGGTGCAGGCAGCGCTTGATTCATAAGATTCAGAATGTACAACCGACCTTCACGTGCTTGTTCAAGCGCGTGCTGCATAATGGTTTCCGTAATCCCATTAATTTTAATATCCATTTGCAAAGCGGTCACACCCGACGTGGTACCTGCTACTTTGAAATCCATATCACCGAGATGATCTTCATCGCCTAAAATATCGGTTAAAACAGCATATTGATCTCCCTCTTTCACTAACCCCATTGCGACACCGGCAACATGCGTCCTGATAGGAACCCCCGCATCCATCAAAGCTAGGCTCGTACCACATACCGTTGCCATCGAACTGGAACCATTGGATTCCGTAATTTCAGAAACCACCCGCAAGACGTAGGAAAAATCTTGTTGAGAGGGCAATACAGCAGATAAGCCACGTTTTGCTAAATTTCCATGGCCAATCTCCCGCCGTTTTGGACTACCAACGATACCCACTTCCCCAACAGAGTAAGGAGGAAAATTGTAATGCAGCATGAAACTCTCTTTTCGCTCACCTTCAAGGGCATCAATTGTTTGTGCATCGCGTTCCGTGCCCAGGGTCGCCACAACCATTGCCTGCGTTTCTCCACGCGTAAACAAAGCTGACCCATGAGCACGTGGTAACCATCCTGTCTGCATAGCAATGGGTCTGACCGTTTTTGTATCGCGGCCATCTATGCGTGGCTGGCCCTGCAAAATACGGCTACGCACCATATTGCGTTCCAGTTTACTCAAAACATATTTTACATGTTGGATCAATTCAGGTTCAGCGACCTTATCTTGATTTTCCGTGACCATTTGTTCAAGCACACGATCACGAATATCGCTAAGTGATTCCTGACGCTCAACTTTGTCGCGCATTTGGTACGCTTTTTCAATATCTGCTTGGCTTAATCGAGTCACCTGTTGCTCGATATCGACATTAACGGATGGAGCGACCCATTCGCATGCCATCACACCCGCTTCCTCTGCCATTTCTTTGATAGCAGTGATAGCGGTCTGCATCTCACGGTGCGCAAACATAACAGCGCCTAGCATCGTTGCTTCAGGAAGCTCTTTTGCTTCAGATTCTACCATCAACACTGCATTTTCAACGCCAGCAACCACCATGTCCAATTGAGATGTTTTTAACTGCGCCCTGGTTGGATTCAGTATGAAATTACCATCTTCATAACCAACTCGCGCTGCAGCCAAATGATTCGACACGGGCAATCCAGATAGGGCAATGGCAGCGGACGCCCCGAGCATGGCCGGTATATCAGCATTGATTTCTGGATTCAGAGACAGCACCGTCGCTATCACTTGCACTTCCAAATTAAACCCTTTAGGAAACAGGGGGCGTAATGGCCTATCAATTAAACGAGAAGTCAGCGTCTCATTTTCATTTGGCCGACCTTCGCGCTTAAAATAACCGCCTGGAATACGTCCCGCAGCATAAGTGCGTTCTTGGTAATTGACAGTTAAAGGGAAAAAATCCTTATCCGCCGCATCTCCCGCACACACCACTGTCACCAGTACAACGGTATCATCCATTGTCACCATCACTGCCGCTGTTGCCTGACGGGCAATCAGGCCTGATTCAAGGGTAACCGTATGATTACCATAACGAAATGTTTTTTTTATGACTGTCACGTACTATTTACCGCCTAAAGTAAGTATGAAAAAATTAACCACGAATATCTAATGCCTTAATAATGTTCTGATACCGCTGAACGTTAATGCCTTTTAAGTAACGCATCAGCTTTCGACGCTTGCTCACCAGCTTGGTCAGGCCATGCTGGGTATGAAAATCGCGCGGATGCCCTTTTAAATGCTCAGTTAAATACTTGATTCGCTCGCTAAATAATGCAATTTGTACTTCAGACGAGCCGGTATCGCTCTCACTCTGCCGGTGGTTTTTAACAATTTGCGCCTTTACAGCGGTGGTAAACGACATGAATACATTCTCCAAATAAACTTATGCCATCAGAAAGCCTGCCATTGTATATGGGAGTGCTTCAGGTAACAATAGTCCTTTTTCGAAACTGATGATGTATGGCCAAAAAGTATGCGCATAAAGGCTAACATAATACTACTAGGGTGTTTATTACCCACAATGGCCATCGGCGGGACGCTCTATGATCAATATCCATGGTCACTCATGTATTATTATGGGGTCACTGTGTCTGACCCGTTGGTGCGTATTTTCGCTGGAGAGATTCATCGTTGGCCAGAACATATTCAGTCAATAGAGCTGGATCGAACATTGAGCCAAGAGAATGCATTGCGCCGCTTTCTGGAGCCTATCGTAGGAGTTATACAATTAGCTGCCAATTTTACCGTTCGAAACGGTAGTAATGAGGCCGTGATTTATGAATTTGACCCCTATATTGCTGCCAGATGGGCGAATTTTCCATGGAATGCCTATATCAATACGTCTTTAGGTTTCGGAGAAGGTATTTCCTACGCTACCTCCATACCTGCTATTGAGCTAAAAGATAACCAAAATACGAAGCGCCTCCTCAATTACCTCATGTTTGAGGCAACCGTTGCATTACCAAGCTGCCCACGCTTACAATTGTTGGCCCGAATTCATCATCGTTCAGGGGCTTACGGGCTGTATCATGCGGGAAACACGGGTTCAAATGACATTGGTCTAGGCGTACGGTATTTATTAGATTAACCACATAACATAATGATTAAAAATCTCACAGCAACTCGTCTGGCCTGTTCGTATTTTGGAAAAATTATTTTTGAGCACATTTCATTTGAACTGATGAAGGGAGAAATATTATTGGTCCAAGGTGACAATGGATCAGGTAAATCCAGCTTACTGCGTATATTGGCTGGGTTGTCAACTCCTGCTTTTGGTAATATTTTTTGGCAGGCAGAATCGATACACATGCATTCGTGGAAATACCACGAGCACCTACATTACATGAGCCATCAAAATGGGATCAAACTCGGATTATCTGTTGTAGAAAATATTCAATTATCTAAACACCTATCACTCTCGCCATATGCACTCGCAGTAGATGAGGTATTGCAAATATTACAATTAAGTATCCAGCGACATACTCTCGCCGCTTATTTATCGGCAGGACAGAAACGACGCTTAGCCTTGTCAAAATTGTTTTTATTCCCTAAGACGCTTTGGATTTTGGATGAACCACTGACTGCTCTTGACATGGATTTTCAAGCAATATTTTTAGACGCTTTAGAAACGCATTTGCAACATGGCGGCATGGCCATTTTGAGTTCCCACCACTTACTGCACTTTAAAAAAGCTAAAGCAAAAATACTGAGGCTTGCCTCATGTTAAATGCTTTTCGATTTATGCTGTACAGTGAATTATTATTGTTATGGCGACGATCACAGGAGTGGCTCTATCCCGTTGCTTTTTTCGTTATCATCGTTAGCTTATTTCCGCTGGCACTTTCAGTTGACCCCACTTTTTTAAAAAAAATGCTGCCCGGATATCTTTGGATTGCTGCATTACTCGCTAGCCTGTTATCCATAGAAAATAGTTATGCAACTGATGTTGAAGATGGCAATATAGAACAATTACTATTAAGCCAAGTACCGCTTAGTTTATTCGTACTTGCCAAGTTGTGCGCGCAATGGATAGCGACCGAATTACCTTTAATCATATTAACGCCTCTTCTTGGCTTATTGTTTCATTTACCAGCGAATACGATTTTAATTTTGTGTCTCAGTCTATTGCTGGGCACACCCATTCTGACAATGGTTGGTAGTCTTGGCGCAGCCTTAACCTTGGGGTTAAGACAGCGAGGTGTACTACTTGGATTATTACTATTGCCATTGACCATACCCGTGCTTATTTTTGGTGTTAGTATGGTGCAACAATCTCAAGCAGGATTATCCATTGTTGGACCTATCGTTTTTTTGACGGGATTATTGGTACTAACACTCACTGTATTACCTTATCCCATCGCCGCTGCTTTGCGTGTTAGTTTGGATGAATAAACACTATCTAAATGCCTGAATACCTGTCTGCGCCCTTCCTAAGACAAGGGCATGAATATCCGCTGTTCCTTCATAGGTTTTAACGGTTTCAAGATTGATCATATGACGCATGACATGAAACTCTTCCATAATACCATTGCCGCCATGTATATCACGGGATACACGTGCCGCTTCCAATGCTATTAAGGATGAAAACCGTTTCATCATTGAGACCATAGGAGCATCCATTCGGCCCTCATCTTTCAATCGGCCCAGTCGTAAACAAGCTTGTAATCCAAGCGTAATATTCGTTTGCATGTCAGCAAGTTTTACTTGTATTAATTGATTGGCAGCCAGTGGTCTATCAAATTGATAACGATCAAGTGCATATTGACGCGCAGCATGCCAGCAATATTCCGCAGCACCCAACGCTCCCCAAGCGATCCCATAGCGCGCATTGTCCAAACACTCAAGCGGTGCTGACAATCCATCGGCAAGGGGCAGCTCATTTTCAAAAGGAACAAACACATCCTCCATCACCAGTTCGCCTGTCATTGAAACACGTAAACTTAACTTACCATGCATAACGGGGGTTGAAAGACCTGGCATATTTTTTTCTAAAATATATCCACGAATCCGGTCCTGATCGTTCTTAGCCCAAACGATAAAAACATCCGCAATAGGAGCATTTGAAATCCACGTCTTATTCCCTTTTAAAATATAGCCACCATCCACTTTTTTTGTGTGTGTTTCCATAGAAGCAGGATCAGATCCATGGTTAGGTTCGCTAAGACCGAAACATCCTATTAATTCTCCTGTTGCCATGCCAGGTAAATATTTCTCTTTCTGTGTTTCGTTACCATAGGTATGAATTGCATACATACTTAGGCTGGATTGCACACTGGCTATGGATCGATAACCTGAATCAACACGTTCTAACTCTCGCATAATCAGTCCGTAGGACACGTGATTAACCCCTGCGCATCCGTAACCATGAAGCGTTGCTCCTAGCAAGCCCGCTTTTCCCATATCGCGCATCAGTGATGGATTAACACGCTCTTCACGAAAAGCATCGACAACACTTGGTTGTAATTTGTCCTGTGCAAAGACACGCGCTGCATCACGAACCATGCGCTCTTCTTCTGTTAACTGGTCTTCCAAAAAGAGTGGGTCATCCCAATGATATCTTTCTTCCATATGATATCCTCGAATTTTCAAGAGAAAAGCTCATGCCCTCGGTTTAATTTACTTTTTAGCTGATATCTTTTCATAGCTAATTCAATGAGGTGTGTCAATAGTTGGGGGTAAGCGATACCTGATGCAACCATCAATTTTGGATACATACTAATTTGCGTAAAACCAGGAATGGTATTAATTTCATTAAAATAAATTTGTTGAGAATCTTTATCAAAAAACAAATCTACTCTTGCCATGCCTTCACATTCCAGTGTGGTGAAAATTGTCTTCGCTATTTCTCTGGCTTTTTCTTTTACCTTATCCGATACAGATGCTGGTATTAATAATTCAGCACCATTTTCATCAAGGTATTTAGCATCATACGAATAAAATTCATGTCTCGGCCTAATTTCTCCAACAACGCTTACTATAGGATCCGCGCTCGGATCCAGGGATTCAAGAACACCTATTTCTAATTCTTGTACATTTAACGCTTTTTCAATCAAAATTTTCGTATCAAACTGGAATGCTTCCTCGATGGCTCTTTGCAGCTTGTCCGGCGTTTTCACCTTTGAAATTCCAACACTAGAACCAGTGTTGGCCGGCTTGACAAACACAGGATAGGACAATATTTCCCTCACTTGATTAGAGATCGTTAGGGGATCTTTTTCCCAATGAGCTTGCTTCACTGCAAAATAGGGCGCTACTTGAATACCGGCTTCTCTCACTAACCGTTTTGCAATGTCCTTGTCCATACCAATAGCAGAAGAAAGCACACCACAACCAACGTAGGGAATATTCGCCATCTCCAATAGACCTTGAAGCGTCCCATCTTCGCATAAACTGCCGTGCATGACGGGAAAAATGACATCAAATTGTGTCGTTGAAGGTTCTGCTGTTTGGGTGAGTTGTGAGATGGTTGAGTGAGCAGGAGGCTGTGCAATCGTTTCTGGCGAAAACCATGCAGTCTTATCTAAACGAGAAACCCCTTGATATTCAAGGCTTTTTTCAAATACATCATGTCCTAAAAACCAATTTCCTTGCTTATCTACCCCAATTGGAATGATGTCAAAGCGCGAAGTATCTAACTGATTGATAACACTAGAGGCTGAGCGAATGGAAACTTCATGCTCCAAAGAACGTCCTCCATAAAGAACAGCAACTCGAATTTTATTGTCTGACATTTTCATGAATATGACTCTATTTAAAATCAAATGGTTACAAAAAAACCACCTCTCAAAAGACTATACCGCTTTTTTGATCCAAGCTCCATCAAATATGTATTTTTCCCTTGGCTCGAAAAAATCGGGCAACACCAAGGTGAGACTTTCTGTAGAATTCTGCTAGAATACACACTAGACGGTTTTGGAGCAGATGATAGTACCTTGTTCATACAAAAAGCGGAACAACACTTATCAGAGAAGTTACGAGGTGACGCAATGACAATCGCAGAACAACTGAGACAAGAAGGCATGCAGCAAGGTATGCAGCAGGGAATTGAGACGGAAAAACTGCTCATTGCAAAACGTCTCTTATCAGAAGGCGCAGAAATAGGATTCATTTCAAGAGTAACGGAGATCTCGTTACCTGATTTGCGAAATTTAAAAAAGACAATCTTATTGCAAGAACAGTGCCACTAAAAAATATCGAAAACAGACACTCTACCTACCAGATTTAGGGCCGGATTTAGACTGGTTGCGTTCTACCTGTTGCTGGGCCAATTTCGCAGATTCATTTGCTTTTCTACGCGTCTGTGCTAAATAAGTACCGGCTTCACGATCAAGAAACTTGCCTACCTCGGGACCTAATTCAGACCCCATTTTCACTCTTCTGATAAGACGCCTTTGAGAATGCTTTCGGATATCGATTAAACAATTCTTCTAGCTTCTTGATTTGCTCAGCAGTTAACATGGCCTAATCTCCTCTTTAATAATATATTTTAAGTATAGCAAAGCTCACTACTTTTTTAAAAATTCAATATAAATATATAGTTACAAAAAAGTAAGGTGACACTATTTCAGATATTTCCACTCCTTCAGTCGTCAAATACTAAATGGGTTGACAATACAGTGGATATGTATAAAAATATCGCATCCCGCTCATAGATGTTCAATGGATTGCTTTTTGGGGATCTAGCCTTTTTTTAAAATAACGGTGGAACACTATGAAATTAAATAAAATATTATTCTTATTGTGTGTTTTTGGCTTGCTTGGATTCAATTGGCCTTTCCCTCAGTTATTGCATCATCCCAATCCGGAACAGTTGGGTACGGCCAGTTGGTTTGAAAAACAAATAAAAATCATTAAATCGCAGGCTAGCAATATTGATCTTCGTGTATTACGTCTTAGCTTAGTTGCGTATGTCAACGCCCGCCATAAAGGGATTGATAACAAACAATTATTAACTGTGATTGACTATTCTAAACCTTCCACTGAAAAACGTATGTGGGTGTTTGATATGAAAAATGGTAGGACACTCTTTAATACATGGGTTTCGCATGGAAGAAATAGCGGTGGTATTCAAGCAAAATCATTTTCAAATAACCCTGGTAGTCTACAGTCAAGTTTAGGGGTGTTTGTAACAGAAGCTGCTCCTTACATAGGTGGTAATGGTTATTCTTTACGTCTCAGAGGGTTAGAAAAAGGAATCAATGATAATGCTTATCAACGTAGTGTTGTTGTTCATGGTGCATGGTATGTCAACCCTGATGTCATTAAAAAATACGGGCAAATAGGTCGAAGTTGGGGATGCCCTGCCGTAAATAATGCGATGGCCAAATCAATTATTGATACTATTAAGGAAAACACGCTCATTTTTGCGTATTATCCTGACCATAAATGGTTAGCACACTCCAGATTTTTAGCCAGTTAAAGGATAAAGAATGAAAACCGTCATACGAAGCATGGCTTCCATCATCGTTTTGTTACTATGTGGTAATATCTATGCATCAACTTATAGCATCCCTTTTCCTAATAATTCACTGATTGGTAAAACACACTATCTCTCTACCAGTGCGGGAGATTCTGCCATCACTATTGCAAAGCAATATGATATTGGTTTCAACTCAATAGAAGAAGCAAATCCTCACCTTAATCTAACAAGAAGTTTCTCGACAAATACTTACGTACAGGTTCCTACACAACATATATTACCTAATGCGACGCGCCAGGGTATTGTTGTAAACCTACCAGAAATGCGTATGTACTATTTCCCTGCAGGAACCCATAAAGTATTGACGTATCCGATTGGTATAGGGAAGGTAGATAAAACGATTCCTATTACTCAAACGGTGATCGTTAAAAAAATGGAAAATCCTATTTGGATTCCAACACCGAGCATTCGAGAATTTGTTAGCAGGGAACAAGGGATTGTTTTACCTACCATTATGCTTCCAGGACCAGACAATCCCTTAGGACCGTATGCTATCTACACAGGCATCCAAACGTATTTAATCCACAGTACCATTTTTCCGGAAAGTATCGGTAAACGTGCTAGTTTTGGATGTTTACGCATGTTTCAGTCAGATATAAAAGAGTTTTTCTACTCTGTGAAAAAAGGTATTCCAGTAGAAATTATCAATTCTCCCGTAAAAATAGGGTGGGAGGATGACCGTTTATATATTGAAGTACATCAACCACTTAGAGAACATCGAAAGGCTTATGATGCTTCTTTACCTGGAATGGTTCATATGATTTCAGCTAGTTCAAAAAATCGTCCCCTCTTAGTAAATTGGCAATTGGTTTCGTATCTTGCTAAACAACAAGACGGTATTCCTCATGAAATTGGGATCACCATCCATTAATGAATAGTCATGAATTTTTTATTTTAATAAATATATGATTATTTTTAAGAGATAATTTTTGTTATATAGCAAGGATATTTTTGTGGATTATCGTTAAATTTCAATTATATTCATGTAGTTAATTGAATTATAACCTGTGGAAAACTTTAGTATAATACTCTTTCTTTCGGGGATAAAAAAAATAAATAGGATTGAATCGATAGGGGTATTATCTTGTGCACAGCATACAAAGGAGAAAAGAGTGCGGTTTTCCACAGTATATGAATGGCTCCACTGGATATCCTCTGTTCATTTTTGCGAAATGGAATTAGGGCTTGAGAGAGTCAGAGAAGTAGGGATTCGATTAAATGTGGTATTTCCAAACCATCCGGTTATTGTCGTCGGCGGTACAAATGGAAAGGGTTCAACGGTTACTTCTTTAGAAAGGATTTATCTTTCTGCTGGATACCAGGTAGGGGCTTTTACTTCTCCTATGTTATTTAAGCATAATGAACAAATTCGTGTGAATGGCAGGGAAGTATCTGATCAGGACTTTTGCGATGCTTTTGAAAAAATTGATATTGCCAGGGGAGAGATTTCCCTCACATCGTTTGAATTTTTCACGTTAGCTGCTTTACTTATTTTTCATCAACACGATTTGGATGTGATGATATTGGAAGTTGGATTGGGAGGCCGTTTGGATGCAGTGAATATTATTCACGCCGATGTCTCTATCATTACTAGCATTGGTATCGATCATGAGGAGTGGTTAGGATCAACGCGTGAGAGTATTGCTTATGAAAAGTCAGGTATCCTCCGCACTCAGACTCCAGCTATCTGTGGGGATGCAAACCCACCTGTTACATTAATCGAGTATGCTAATATCTTAAAAACCCCCATTTTTTGTCAGGGAAGAGAATTTACTTTTAAAGAATATGCAACGTACTGGTCTTGGTTTTCTCCTGTTATTCAATATGATTATCTACCCAAGAATGGATTGAGTTTACAAAATTTATCGACTTCATTAATGGCTATTACGGTATTACAGGATAAACTAGCTGTGACGCAGCTCCACATAGAGAAGGGGTTATTAGAGACAACCTTACCGGGCCGTATTCAAGTGATAGAAGGTATTATTCCAGAAATCTATGATGTATCACATAATCCCGCAGCGGTTTCTTTGTTAGCAGAATATCTGGCTAAAACTCCCCATGATGGAAAAACACACGCTGTGTTTTCTATGCTAGCAGATAAGAATATTGAGGGCTGTATACAAATAATTAACGACTATATCGATGCATGGTATATAGCACCACTTTTTACTAAACGAGCAGCAACGCAAGAAAGTTTATTAACCGCTTTTTCAGCAAAGCAAAATAAACCGAAAGTTTTTCCATCAGTGAAAGCAGCGTATTCTTTTTCAAAAGAAATAGCGCAACCAGGAGATAGAATTATTGTATTTGGATCCTTTCATACAGTTGCAGAAGTGCTTTGCATGACCCAATTACCAAGTGTGCGTCGTTAAATAAGGGAGCGATTGCGAAAATTGTGCTATCGATACTTTAAACCACGGCGAGGGCGGAAGCCCTTGCCGATCATATTGATAGTTCCAGTGCATTGAAGATTTATACAGCCGATTAATCCGATAACCAATAGCTAATTTCCATGCTTATTGTTAACACCATGAAGCCATGCAAACATATTTTGTAACTCCTGCCAAAATTGTTCTCTTGGTGGCAGCATTGGCACTTGATGCGACAACATGTTGCTCCATTCGCTTTCTAATTCGTGTAATTTAGGGTGGTTTGCCATAAGCTCCATCGTTGGCAGTGGAATAGCCTTATATTTGCATTTCTTTTTTAACACATCAAAAATGACAGAGGGTTTTTCACTTGAAGTGTGGTTATAGAGATGTATCACGTCGTACAGATCACGGGGGCGAGCTCTTTCGCTGAGTGCCCTAATTTTTTCTGCAAAAACTTCTGAAAAGGTGTAGCAAAATGCCTTAATTTTATCAGCTGGCATGTCCGAATAGGGGTGATGAACATTTTGCAATACAGGCGGAAGAACAAGGATTTCTTCTGCTGTTAAGTCAAGCTTGATGCGATAAGGATTGTTTCTACGTTGCAGTGGACCAACATAGTTAAGTCGCCCTTCAACAGTAGTTTTATCATCGCTATTTTGATAAATTTCAAAGCGGATAGTATCTTCAATGATTTCTATACCAATTGTTTCATAAATCCATTTGCCAATATTTTTAAAACGATCAGTTAGGAATTTTTCATCAATGTGATTGACGTCAGTTAGTGTGTAGTCTAAGTCTTCTGAAAAGCGATATGTTTCAAAGTAACATTTTTTTAAGCAAGTGCCGCCTTTGAAAATCCACTTCTCGAATAATTCAGTATCATTTGCAATGCCAGCTAATAGCCATCCGAGAACATAATCTTTCTCTAGGGTATTAACAGGCAAGCTAAATTCACGAGAAAAATCCATTATTTCTTGTTTATCTATCATGTTATTCTTTCCAGTGTGCTGGTATCCACAAACGCCAGCGCGTAATTAATTTATCTGCGTCAAGTTGTGGATCAAGTTTAGTTTTGCTAATAGTAACTTGTTTTTTGCACGCATCAATAATGCCTAGTTCCTCAGGTGCATATTGTTCGAGAAAGAAGCCCAAACGTTTGAAAACAGCACTATTGTCGAGTCGATTTGCATAATCGATTAATAGCGGCAAATTTTTATGTTCTGATTTTAAATATTCTTTCAGCATGTCGACAGTCATGCGTATGCCCCCACCTAGTTTTGGGTCAATTAGAAAATCAAGAATAGTGCGCGTTGGATCAGAAACCGAAACCTTTATTTTTTCCTGCCAAATGGTTTTAAGTCCAAAAAAAGCTTGCTTTGAGATGGTATGTAATAAAAAATCGGTGCCCCTTATCACTGGTTTGCGGTTTCTGGGTCGCTCAGTAGTTAGTACAACCAGAGTACGAAAGATTTGTTCCGTTAACCCCCAATATTCTGCTGCGCTCCATCCGCCGATATAACATGGATGAAATAGTTTTTCTGCAACTACCCATGGGTGTTCAAGTGGTATATCATCCGTAGTTGACTCTAAAGGCACTGGTATATACAGCCCGCGCTTAATTCGTGATACCCAGCCTTTTGTTGCCCAGCGTGCTAATATCTTTGCCGCATGTTCTCGTGATAGACCTAAAAGCGTTGCAGCTTCTTTGACTGAAATAGTATGCTGGGTGCCGCGAAGTAGCGTTGTTATTCTCTCGCGATCCAATTTACCTATGCCTGATGGTCTATTCATATCGGTATCTTTAAAGCGTCATATTTCATCTATTAAATGAATTATAGCACTCAAAAGGTACTGACCTCTATGGGCACTAGTGGGCACTCAGAGATAAACAATGCCAATATTGTACAATAATTGACCATAAACAGTAGATTTTAATACTGCCTTAAGCTTACCCTGCTATAATGCACGGCAAATGACGATGAGAGGGACGTACTGATGGCGCAGCGCAGCGACTTTCAGGTAAATGATGCAGATATTCAGCCTCCAACATTGGAAGTGACACTAGTGTTTTCTCTGGGACCGTTCCTCGATAGCCTTAAGGCAGTTTATAAATCTATCTTGGCAGCCATGAAATCTATTCAGACTTTGCATCCTCAAGAACCGGGCTGTGGGAGCTCCAGGGGCGAGTCGCTATCTTCGCATCATCAAGGACAGGTCTCACGTTGCCAGATGTCAAAGGAGTTCAGAGCGTTGTCTGAGAATGCTTCCCGATGCGAGCAGTGGCACCATGATTATGATATGTGGACTGCCTATCTTCTGGGACAGATAACGAATCTTGGTGTTGATAAGATTGGTGCTGTTGTTACGCCTACTCACATTGCTCTCATCCATCGTATTGTTGAAGAAGCGGATGCTGATTACCAATCAGAAGAAAACTGGGCGACAATCAAAATAGTAGTATCCACCATCATTGTTCTGCTGTTACTCGCCACAGCTGCTTTTTGTATTGCAACGGGTTTAGGCATCATCCCCGGCATTATCTTCAGCCAAACCGCCACTATCATTGCTCAGTCAGTGAGTATCAGTCTTGCAGTCGGCGCACCGCTTGTTGCCCTGTACGCAAAAGGCCAGGGATTCTTTCAGTCAAAGCACACGGAATTGAGTACTGACATGCATACACTTGCGGCGAATGCTAGAAAAATAGAAGAAACGATAGTGCAAATATATGAAAAGCGACAGGGCTGAGGTGATCGATAATGACGCAGAAAAACAGGGACATTGACACAGCGGTAACAGAGGCGCGGGTGTCCTGCACATACCAGATGGTAAGTGATCGCATTTTACAATTGAAAAACAAGGTGGGTGCATTCTATCACAAGTACGACTTAGAGACGGCAGCGCAGTGCGACAGTGAGAGGAGGATGATGACATCGGCAGAGACACTGTCGTATGCTGTGGCGCAGTTAGTCAAAAGCATGCAAACAGCTGCCGAGTCTATTCAAACTTCGTATCGGCAGGGAAAGATTTCACTCCCCGAAATGAGCAAGAAAATCACTCAAATCGACGGTTAGGTAACCGATCTTGAGAAGCATGCAGATAACATCAGCGCTATCAACACTGACATCCTCCATCGTATCATCAGTGAAGCAGATGCGGATTACCAATGGGAAGAAAATTGGGCGAACATCAAAACTATAGCAGCAGTTGTCATCATCACTCTACTGTTACTCACCATGCCGCTTGCTGTATTGCAACGGGTTTAGGTATCATCCCAGGTATTGTCTTAGGCACCGAACCGCTGGTGTACTGTGCTGGCACGATGATGGCAAGTCTCTGCACCGGTGGTGCGTCGTACTTACACCTGAGAGGATACTTCGCGACAGATCACACAACGCTTAGTATTGCAACGCATGCTGTTGCAGATGGAGCTAGGAAAGTGGAACTAGATTTTTTTACTATATGATCTTCCCAGCCCATAAATCCATTAAAAAAGCCCGCCAGGGTATGATCATGATAGCTTGATGATTTTGCAATTCAATTTTCCGTTTTTTAATATCTTGAGAAACTACTAATCCCATTGTATGTGGATGTTCCTCACAAAATGCGGCCAATCCTTTCAAGTCTTCCTTATGCACTTGTTCACTGATTTTAACTTCAATAGCAACTTTTGCATCACCCAAAATATAATCTACCTCAAGTCCTGTTTTGGTACGCCAATAACAAATTTTCTCTCGCTTACGATGTATAGACAAATATGCCATTAATTCCATCAGAATAAAATGTTCAAGGCTTTTCCCAGCGGCCTCACCGCGTAACTGCAAAACAGATCGACGCGCTAGATAATTAGCAACACCAACATCAAATAAATAAAATTTAGGCATGCTGGTGATTAAGTCACGTTTAATTTTTTTGTGATAAGGATAGATGTAATAACCAAGTAGAGTATCAATCAGAATCTGATAAAAACCGCTTACAGTTAGCCGGTCTATACCACAATCTCGTGCCACATTGGAATGATTGATCATTTCTCCGTTTGATAATCCAGCAATATCCAGGAAGCGGGCAAATCCAGCCAGGTTTCTTACTAACCCTTCATTACGAATCTCATCTGTCAAATAAATATCAATATAAGCTGCAAGATACTCATGGATCACAGCCGCATCAGACAAGTAATGATTGGGAATAAGACCATGCTGTAATGCACGGAGCAAATCAAAATCGAGTATTTCAGCCGAAACTAACGGATAGAAATGGTATTTCCATGCACGTCCCCCCAGCAAATTAGTAGCATGTACCTTTAATTGACGCGCACTAGAACCACACAAGATAAATTGAGCATGAAGGTTTTCAATCAGCCAGTGCACTTCATTTAATAAGGTCGGTATTTTTTGAATTTCATCAATAATGATGGGCTGTTTCAGCCTCTCTTTACTGAGCGCACTGACTTCCTCCCGCAATAGCCAAGGAGATTTGGTCAAACGTACTAATTGGTAACTATCTAAAAGATCATAAGTAGTCGCTTTCGGAAAATGAGCAGCGAGATAACTGGATTTTCCAGTCTGTCGTGCCCCCCATAAAAAGGCCGATTGTCTATTTGATAAGTCTATATTTAATAAACGATTATACATATGATAACTAAATGAATATTATTATATCTAATAGTATTACTAAATGACGTACTTGTCTACTAATAGTTAAAGTAGCTTCATCGTGTTTTCGATCCATGTTTTTGCCTCTTTTAACACTGATTCCGTTGTTCTATTTTGCGTGTCTATCAATGGGCCAATAACGACTTGTATGGTGCCTGGTTGTTTGATGAATTTACGTCGCGGCCAGTAGCGCCCTGCATTGTGTGCAACAGGGATGACAGGGTACCCTGTTGCAGTTGCCAATCTTGCCCCACCGGATTTGTAATGACCTTCCTTCCCGACAGGCATCCGTGTCCCTTCTGGAAAAATAATGACCCAACGTCCATTTTGTAAGCATTTCCTACCTTTCGTAATAATTTGCTCCATTGCACTGGTTTTGTGACTGCGGTTAATTGAAATGGGATCTATTAGTGCTAACCCCCAACCAAAAAAAGGGATCCAGCACAATTCTCGTTTTAATATAATGGCTGGGTCGTGAAACAGGAGGGGTAAAAAAAAAGTTTCCCAAGTTGATTGATGTTTGCATAGCACCACCCCGCCGCGATCAATAGGGATATGTGATAATCCTTCAACCCGATAATTAATCTGGCAAATATAGTTAAGCATGAAAAGATGTGAACGTAAAAATGCACGGACTTCTGCGTGTCGAATACGCAATGGCAGCATGCAGGAGCAAACAACAATGACACTAAACAGACAGATGGAAAAAAGGGAATACATCCAAAAAATGAGAGAACGACACAAGAGAAGCGTTTTATTTTTTCTGAGCGGATAGGACATAATTGACAGCCTTTGCTAAATTTGCAAAATAAGGTATTTCACCTAGCTCAGGATATTTTTCTAAGGCGGCTTGACCATTGCTGGTTAATACTAAAATAGGCTTGCAACCAACAGATTGAGCCGCTTGGACATCAACAAAGGAGTCACCAATAAAAAACGTTTCTGACATAGTAAGACCATATTTTTTTTGAATTTGTTGTAATAATCCAGGCTTTGGTTTACGGCAAATACATTGGTCATCTGGGTGGTGTGGGCAAAAAAATATTTCTTCGACATATCCGCCAACAGAAGCTAATTCATTGGCTAATTTTTCATGAATACAATCCAGGACAGCAATGTCATAATAACCACGTGCAATACCCGACTGATTAGTGGCGATCAATACGCGAAAACCATGGCGGTTTAATTGCGCTATCGCTTCTAGGCTGCCGGGAATAGGCAGCCATTCGTCAGGCGATTTAACGTACTTGTCTGAATCGTAATTAATCACGCCATCACGATCAAGGATAATATAAGGCATAAAAATCCTTATTCGAACTTACAAACAAGACCAAGGTTGAATGCATCTGAACGCGGCGATTGAATGCCGCTCACGGTTTGATAGATTGTGTAATCGTATTCACTACGAAGATCAATATGTTGACTTAGGCTAGTTTGCACAGCTAGACCTGCTTGCCCGCCTGTTGCTATGCTGTTTACACTAACAAAACGCGATTGCACCACACCAATGCGAATAGATGCAAGGGTATGATCGCTTAACATGACTCCAGGAAGTACGCTGAGGCCGTATCCATAGCTAGTTTTTAAGCCATTTTTATTGGACAATTCACCCGTGCCAATGGTACCAATGAGTTCTCCGGCTAGAGAGATACTTTGATCCATCATGCTGCTGTAACCTATGAAAACATCCACCGGAATGCCTCGGAAATTACCTGCATTCCCATTTCCCGCATTTGAAGAGGTATTCGTTATCAAGCCCAGACTGGCGCCTATGTAGGGGGCAGAGCCCGCTGCTGCAATACCGATGGTAGAGGTTAATATAGCAGCTGAAAGGATACATTTTTTAAACATTTTTTACGATTCCTCATTTTGTGTAACGATCTATATCGTAGGGAACAAATATATCATTCAATTGCTTGGATACGCGTATAAAAGTAGTGCGTTTTGATAATTCTTTTAGACGATGTGCACCAACATAGGTGCAGGTTGACCGTATTCCACCCAGAATGTCCAAGACCGTGTTTTTGACAGGTCCATGATAAGGAACATTGACTGAGCGACCTTCGCTGGAACGGTAATCAGCTACCTGACCATGATGGAGTTCCATTGCTTCAGTTGAACTCATGCCATAAAAACGCTTGAATTTCTTTCCATTTTGTTCAACGACAGCCCCCAAGCATTCATCATGGCCAGCAAACATACCCCCCAACATGACAAAATCAGCACCCGCTGCAAACGCTTTTGCGACATCGCCGGAGGTGGTACAACCTCCATCAGCACACACCTGGCCACCTAAGCCATGTGCAGCATCTGCACATTCAATAATGGCTGACAATTGTGGGTAACCGACACCCGTTTTTTCTCGTGTTGTACAAACAGAACCCGGACCAATCCCGATTTTAACAATGTCGGCGCCAGAAAGGATTAATTCTTCAACCATTTCCCCCGTTACCACATTACCTGCCATGATAACGCTGGTGGGATACGTCTTACGAAGACGTTCTAAGCAGGCGACAAACCGTTCTGTGTAACCATTCGCAACATCCAGGCAAATAAAAGAGGGGGAGATTATTTTCATGACCTCATTTAGTCTGGCAAAATCAGTTTCAGCAATACCGATAGAAACAAAACAAGACGCTAGGATGCCGGGGTTGGCATTGATATGCTTTTTCCACTCGTCAATACCTAAGAATTTATCGATGGCTGTTAATAATTGGTGTTCTGATAGCGCTTTGGCCATTTCAAATGTGCCTGTGTGATCCATATTGGCTGCAATAATGGGAATGCCGCGCCATGTTGTTTGTGTGTGACGGAAGCGAAACTCTCGCTCAAGGGAGACTTCTCCGCGGGATGTTAAAACACTACGTTTAGGGCGTATTAATACATCGTGGAAATCTAATTTTTTATCATATTCTATACGCATGTTAACTAACCCTCTTAAGTCGTTCGGGAGATTCTAGCATAATAAAATCCGTCCATCTCGTGCATACCAGGGAGAATTTGCCGTCCAATGGGACAAGGGATACCCCAGGAAGCCGTTATTATGTCTTCTTTTGCGTCAGCATGTGAAGAAAAAAATGTTTGTAAAACGCCAGTGTTTTCCTCCGGAAAAATAGAGCAAGTGATGTAGAGCAAATAGCCGCCAGGTTTTAAAAGAGGCCAAACAGCTTCTAATAATGCTAATTGTTTGCCTGACAACACAGTGATGTCAGAGGATTGTCGCAGCAATTTAATATCAGGGTGCCTGCGAATGACACCGCTGGCTGAGCACGGCACGTCCAGCAAAATTCTATCGAATGGTTGACCATCCCACCAGGCAGTGACATCACCGACATCATGACAAATACAGGTTGCTTGTAATGCAAGGCGTGATAGATTTTCTTTGACCATGGACAGGCGGTTTTTATCTTTATCGATGGCAATGACTTCTGATAATGCAGGTTCGCTTTCCAAGAGGTGGGTTAGCTTCCCCCCTGGCGCAGCACAGGCATCTAATACGCGTTGTTTAGGTGCTAACCGTAATAACGAGGCGGCTAGTTGAGCAGCACCGTCTTGTACAGAGATCTCCCCGCTCACCCATCCTGGTAATGCATCCACCGATATCGGCGTCTTGACAATGATGCCGTGTGTTGTCTCGGGAATAATGGCTGCACTGAGATTATTTTTTTGTAATTCAGACAGGTATGCTTCTCTATCCATATGCCGCTGATTGACACGCAATGCAAATGGAGGATGCGCATTATTAGCGGTGAGTATGTCCTGCCATTGTGTTGGCCAAGCTTGACGAATGGCATCTATCCACCAGGCAGGATGCGCATAGCGTATTTCTAGATTCTGTTGTTGTTCTATTCGTATTTTTTCAGCTTGCCGTTGATAGTTGCGCAAGACTGCATTCACTAAACTAGGTGCCCAGGTTTTTTTGAGCTTTCTAGATGCATTCACTGTTTCTGCAATAGCCGCATGTGCTGGCACATTCATTTCCATTAGTTGGTATAATCCAAGGAGCAGTAATGCATTCACATCCTGGTCTTTTGCTTTCATCGGTTTTTCTAATAAGCAGGACAATACTGCCGTTAAACGAGCATAATAACGACATACCCCATAACAAAGTGCTTGCACAAACGCGCGGTCGCGCGCCTCTTTTAGTTGCTTCAACGCGGGCTCCAGTGTATCTGATAAAGAATGGCCTTGTAGCGTGGCTTCTATTATCTGTGCTGCGAGTAAACGTGTCTTCATGAAAATAAGTGGCCAACGATGAGCTTGTTTTGTTTTGCATTATAGAAGTCGTTGGCGGAGATAGGTTTTCCGCCGGGTAATTGCAAGCGCTGTAATTGTAAGATGCCATCGCTCGTTGCAATAGCGATGCCGGCATGAGAGACGCTCACTAATCGTCCTGGTGCAAGGGAAGCAGGCTGAGCTAGGGCTTTCGCTTCCCAAATTCGCATGACTTGACCTTGCCAGAGAGTATGCGCCACCGGCCAAGGATTGAAGGCACGGATTTTACGCTCTAGTACGATAGCGGGTTGTGACCAATCTAATAAGGCTTCTTCTTTTCTTATCTTAGGGGCATAGGTTGCTAAGGCTGCTTCTTGAGGAATGGGTTGAAGCGTTTTTTGCGATATCCCATCGAGAGCTTCTATTAATGCTTGGGCTCCCATCTTTGCTAAGGTGTGATGCAAGGTGTCTGAGGTTTCCTCTTCATTCATGGCATACTGGTGCTGTACGAGCAGTGGGCCTGTGTCTAAATCTTGATCCATTTGCATGATAGTGATGCCGGTCACCACGTCCCCTGCCAAAATACTGCGTTGAATGGGGGCAGCACCACGCCAGCGCGGCAAGAGTGAAGGATGTATGTTGATGCATCCTAAACGCGGGATAGCCAATACGGCAGCAGGTAATAATAAGCCATAGGCGGCGACAACCATGATATCGGCATGCAACTCGGTCAGTATTTGTTGTGTTTCTGGGTGGCAGAGGGACGATGGTTGATAAATCGGTAATTCTGCATCCAGGGCCAGCATTTTGACGGGGCTTTGCAGTACGTTTAATCCTCTGCCTGCTGGTTTATCAGGTTGTGTATAGACAGCGATGATACGGTGCGATGATTGCATGAGATATTCAAGGGCGATAGCAGCAAACGCTGGTGTACCTGCAAAAATAATGTTTAATGGGGTGGTTGACACAAATTAGTCTCGAGGCTGATTTTTCTCTGTTTTTTTACGAATACGATCTTGCTTTAAACGCGATAGATGGTCAATAAATAACATACCATTGAGATGATCCACTTCGTGTTGAATGCACACTGCCATTAATCCTTCTGCTTTTAATTCGATGGGTTTGCCATCTAAATCCATCCCACGCATATGTACTTTTTGAGCTCGTTTTACTTTATCGTATGCATTAAGGACAGACAAACAACCCTCAGATTCATACAGGACGCCTTCTTGGTGAAGGATTTCTGGATTCAGTACACAGATGCGCTCGTTACCTGATGCGGAAACATCCATTGTAAAAATTCTAAGATGGATGTTAACTTGTGTACCGGCGAGACCAACCCCTTTGCTGGCATACATGGTTTCATACATATCCTCCACGCTGCGACGCAAGGCATCATCAACGTGTGTAACAGGTTGAGCCTTGATGCGTAATCGTGGATCGGGATATTTTAATATTGGTAATAAGGCCATAGGCCGTCATTGTGTATAAAAATAAGGCTATTGTCAATAACTCGCTAATAATGTTATGGCCGATGGCTTCACGTATCAGATTTCGTTAAATAAATAGACATTCTCAATAGGTATTGCGTATAATGTGCCCTGCTGTTTTTATCATAGACCAGAATTAATATGAGGGGTATGCTATGTTTAGATTTTTCGACCATATGCCTGAAGAGATAATAGTGAAAATAGTTGCTCACATTTCCGAGGAAGATCAAGCAAGACTGGCTCAGGTGGATCACAAGTTGGAGCGAGCAGTAAGCGAACCATTCCACCGGGTAGAACAACGCTACCTGCGCGAAATGCAGGGAATAACGAACTTTTCACCCCTATTTTATATGTCATGGTATAATGAGAATACTGGAGCATACTCTTATACTCCAGTCCGCCTGTATGATGATAGTACTGGAGCTGGAGAATACTCTTATACTCCAGTCCACTCAATGATAGACTCTGGAATAACGAACAATCAACCAACCCCATTCTAAAGCGTATCGTACACTACCCACTATGCTGTCGTCCCGCCGGTTTTTCCGCGGGATCCAGCTAGATAATAATTTCTTCGATAGGCCTAGCCATGCTGGTTAAAGACAGGAAAAGCGATTGAAGATGACATTTATTTACTATTTAACAAACGTGCCATCATTAAATTCTTGAAACGCTTTTTTTAATTCTGCGTGTGTATTCATGACAATAGGGCCATACCATGCAATCGGTTCATTGA
>Ga0207145_1008_pt1 | contig 26906 bp, 19 predicted proteins | sample Alteio_BWMinHeat_35_FD_153578 | JGI IMG/M metagenome (GOLD analysis project Ga0207145, IMG submission 153578) | Enriched cells from forest soil in Barre Woods Harvard Forest LTER site, Petersham, Massachusetts, United States -... | ecosystem: Environmental > Terrestrial > Soil > Temperate forest >...
AGAGAATCATTGTCATAGCAAGTCTTGTTTGGGGTCCCTCGTTTATGAAGAGATTATTAGGTTGTTTCTTGAGTGTTGTGCTTGTTCAAGGAAGCGTAGAAGCTTTAGCGCGTCAATTGGCGAAAACGCAGCTAACAAAAAGGCAGATTAGTCAAACATTTACTCCCGCTCAAACTCCGCAAAGAGATGGGGGTAGTAAGCTTGCTTCAGGTATGAGTGCAGATCAAGGGAATATAGAATGGATTGAAGGAACTCCTTTTGACCGAGCTAGCGGGCTAAGTGAGACTTCGCACGAGTCAACGCCTAGTGAGAGCTCTGCATATCAAGATGAGGAATCATCAGCTGATGGAAGTGCGACACCAGCTACGCAGAAATTTACTCCAGATATTCGAGCCACTTCAAAAGCTCCCACTCCGAGAGTTCTACATGCTGGGGTTACGCCTTTTCTGCGGCGTCTTGGAGCCGAAGGGAGTAATGTTACTAGTGGGTCCGCACGTACAAAAAGGTTACGAATGGATACTCCAACTTCTTATATGAGTGGTAGAAGGTCGAGGCTTACACCACAATCTGTCCCTGCTCAAGCCAATGGCGCTTTCTCGCCGGTGCTTACCCCTAGAAAAAGTAGTCAAGGGGGAACTGCCCCATCTTCTGTTTCAAAGTTCGTTGGTAATTTGCTCTCCTTTGTGACCCCCACAAAAAATCGCCGGTCTTCTATTGTTGAGCAATGGTTTGCCTGTGAATCAACCCGCGATGCATTAGAGCGCTTTGTTATGGATCAAAGAAAATCTGGAATTTTTAGGGAGGGACAGATCAAGAGTGACGTGGTTAATGGTTTGAATAGTGAAGGGAAAACGCGCCTTCATGCCTATTTTGAAGAGATTATAGAGGAGGGTATTCCGCTCGACTTTGATGTAGTGGAATGTTTACTTGATCTTGGTGCAGATATTAATAAACGGGACATAGAAGGTACTACTTCCTTCCAGTTTCGTGTTGAAAATCGTTTTATACGTAAGAGCGATTTTAGAGAAATTCAGAAACTCATTGCCCTTGGAGCAGATCCTAAGCTGTTAAATGGATCTAATGAGACTATCTTGCATAGTCTTGCAAGTCCATCGTTGAGTGGCGAAGAGCAGATCTTCGATCGTGAAATGGTTGATTGGTGGATTAAGTTAGGGGTTAATCCATGTTTACAAGATATATATGGCTATAGTATTTTGCACACTCTTGCCTTAAGAGGATCGCTTGCTACCTATATTGATTTGTATGCCTATCTTATTAAGGAGCTAAAAGTCGACCCAAATCTGACTGATACTGAAGGTAATGGTTTTTTGCACATACTTGCAGAGGTAGATTTGGAAGAAGCATCATTTGATATGCTCAAAAAATTGCAAGATCTTGGTGTCAATATGGCGGCACAAAACGAGAATGGTGATTATTATATCAGTATTTTGACGCAGCGGGGTAAGGTTACGACAGAAATGGTTTCCTGGTGGAAAATGCTGAATCCGGGTTTATGCGCAGAAGAAGTTGTTGAGAATGATAATCTGGATTCTAGCTCACCTGCTAAGCATGATGTGAAAAGCAGGTCAGGTGGTCATTCCCCGGCGCCTAGTGATCGTGTAGCTGCCGATGCAAGTCCTCTTGCTTATTTACCAGTAACGGGAAAAAGTGGAAAAGGTGCTCATTCAAAATCAATTTCTAAGAATGATGGTGTTAAGAGTTTGGAGATCACTACCCCTGTTACTCAAAAAGGTGAGGAAGAGGGAAAGGAAAGTCTAGTCTCAAATCCACCGAAGAGTCGCTCTAAAAAGGGATCGGGTACTAATTCTCAAACGATTCCACCCGTGCAACCACTTGCTTCCCCAAAACTTCCTGGAAAAGGTGAGAAGCCTTCAGATAGTAAAGCCAGGGATATTCAAGGTCCGGCAACACAGAAGCCATCGATAAGATCTGGATTTATACGTCGGAATGCACCCCTAGCTTTCGGTATAGGTGCTATCGTTAGCTTAACTTACTATATATATACCAAAAGCCAAAAGTCTGGCCCAGGTGGTACTACTACTGTTCAGGCAAGTTAAGTATGTTTTAGAGGCAACTGGAAGGTATCTACTTACTTTGCGTGAAAAGAACACGCCCGCCCTATAGAATCCTAAAGCCCGAGTAGCTTAAAAAGCCTCATGGATACCCCTAGGGGATACTTTTTCTATGAGCTAGAGACATCCACAAAAGAATCTGGTACTATGTAGATAAGCTTAAGTTCATAAAATTTTGTTTGAAAAAAAAGAAACTCTTGCTAAAATGTTTTTTTAAGTAATATACTTGGGTTTGATATTTTATGAGGCATTTGCATTTTGGAAAGAGTTCTTTTAAAATGGGAATTAGGTATTAACAAAACTGACATTTTTAACAATGTTAACGAGGAAACGTCTATGAAGAAATTTTTAGGTTGTCTTTTGAGTGTGACCCTTATTCAGGGAAGCATACAGGCTGCTAGCGCAGAAGGGCCAGGCTATTGGCAAAGATTCACGCATGCGGTATCATATCCATTTAGTGGAGCTGCCCGAAATGCAGCTGTCGAAGAATGGTTTAAGTGTGATGACACAACTGCTGCATTAGAAGCATGTGTTAAAGAACAAATTGAAAAAGGGGCTTTCATAAGAGGCAGTGATTTGGTCAACCAGCTTAATGCAGATGGCAATACCCGTCTTCATGCGCTTGTTAGAGCAAAGGACACAAATCTAGATTTAGGACTAGTCGATTGTTTAGTTAAGCTTGGTGCTGACATTAATTTCAGAAACAGTGCTGGCGATACTCCATTGCTTACGCTTTTGAAAGAAAAAGATATCACCCTTAATGATCTAGGCACGACAGTTGCTAAGTTAGTAGAGCTTGGAGCAGATATAACAGCAGTGACTAGTCTGGACAAAACAGCACTCCATATCCTTGCAGGAGCATCCATACGAGATCAAAAATTTGATCGTGAAGTAATTGGTTGGTTTTTGACTCAAGGTTTTGATGAAGCTGGTGTGCGTTCTTTTGTGAATGCTCAGGATGCAAATGGAAATACCGTTTTGCATATCCTTGCAAGAAGAGGATCATTAACTAAGCATATTGGTACTTTTGAGTATCTTATTAAAGAACTGAACGTTGATCCGAAGGTAGTTAACCAGTTTGGAAAAACCTATTGGCAGGTCCTTGAGGATAGCTGCTTTATAGGTGAAGATACTGCGGACGTACTAGCGCGCTTGAAAGAGCTTACTAGTGTCGATCTAAATCTGAAAGAAAAACCTGTTGTACTTGATCAAACTGGTAAACCGGTAACACCTGTTGCTGGAACAACCCCAGGGGATCAAAAAGTAAACAATAAGCGTAGAAACCTTCTTATAGGTCTCGGTGCGGGTGCGGCACTTGCCACACTTGTCTATGTCTATACAAGTAACCAAAAATCTAAACCCGTTAAAACAGCTGCTGCTTAAAAAAGCACCTGATTTAGGGTTATAAGTAAGAGCGCCTATCGAAAGATAGGCGCTCTTTTTTACGTCCTGTGAGCATCATGGTGGTGGGTGGGCCTACTTCAAAAGAGCTCCTAAACTGAGATAGGCCTTTCCTCGTATTATTATGACCAATCCATTATCTACACAACCTTCGATAGATGTTTTACGATGATTCGTGATCGAGCGCAAGTATAGCGGTATTGCCTTTGGTGAAACGCCGAGGTACAGTGCTCATGCTCTCCATGTGCAGTTCACAAACTCAGTGACAGGAGTGGGGTGCTCCAAAGCTCAGGGATGACTCAGGTTCTTGTTGAGCGGCTCTAGAAAAACTCTTGGAGCGTTTAACCATTGCTAAAGGTTGATAGTGTTGGGCAAAAGCTACTTGTAAGACTTTATTTATAGCCGCCTTCTGCTATACTACTTAGCGATGTATAAACAATCTATGGTACTATTTTTTTTGGGAGAGATATGACAAAAATCTTTATAGCCAGTTTAGTGTGTCTATCTGCATCTTCGGTGTATGCAAGTAGCGGTCCACGGAATGATTTGCTACAGTTCCTTAAGGATGGTAGTGCGACTCAGTTGCTTAAGGAAAAAAGAGGAGCCGCAGGTGTTATTGCGCAGCTCGATACGTGGGCGAAAACCTTTGGGACGCCAGAAGATTTGGGAGCGTGCCATGCTGGCGATGCGAATCAAACAACACTTCTTAGTAAATTTGCCTGTTGTGGTGACTCTCAAGCTCAGGAGGTAATGAGATGTCTTCTTGATACCTATGACGCTGATCCAGAAGCGGGTGTTAATGGAAGAACTCCCCGAGCCATTGCCAAGGAAAAAAATCTAAAAGAGGTCGTAGCTCTTTTAGATGAGACAATCTTTCTCAGAAGATTTGATAAATGGGCAAACGGTGAGAGTTCTGCAGAAGATGTTACCAGCTTTTTTGCGCAGTACCCCGATACAAAAATTGCTATAGATACCCTGAAGCATTCCGATGGTGGATCGGTTATCGGATTGTTTGAAGATCAGGGAGCTACTGCTGATGATCCAAGAACTACCCATGATGATGCAAAAATAGCTCTTGCTCATTGTGCGCCCTATCTGTTGCAGGGGATAAGCCCTGCTTCGGTAAAGAATTGGAGATCCGATGAACAGCCCTCATATGCACAGAAGGCTTTCACCTATTTAGTGGTTGGCTGTTGTGAGTATACAGAGGACAAAGTACCTCTTAAACTTCTAAAGTCATTCCTTGCCGACTATGCATATCTTCCCGTAGGCTCTTGGGATGCATTTTTTGAAAGATACACCGGAATGGCGCTTGACGACTATCTTGAGTCAAAACTTGGCGATCCTGCTACTAGAGCACGTACAAAAGTTGTCTGTGCTGAACTCAAAACATTTCATATACACCATCCTTTAGAAGATGGTGGTAGTGCTCATTTGAAGAGATTTTGGGTGATGCACAGTACTCGTGATTCAGCTAAGACAAACTTACTTCTCCATTGCCTGCGCGATGAGGCTCGTCATCAAGAACTGGAGCATCTTTTGTTGTTCCAAGAGAATCCTATTACGTTTGCAAGTTTTTCTTACGATGATCATGATTCATTTGCTGACTATGTAAACACTCTGAGTGGTCGTGATGTTATGTACAAAGACAACGTTATGGCAATGCTGAATGGCCAGGTCGTTCGTGATCTATTCAGAAAAGCTTTGGTAGCAGGACCAGATCAGGTTGATAGTCGAGTTGCCGCTTTTGTCGAGCATGTTATTGATAACTCATTAGATATCGATACAGTTAAGTTTGCAAACGGTACTATTGGTGGGTATCTTGATAATCCAGATCATCATGAAGGTGTGCTGAGTACCTTGCGAACGGCGCTTCAGCCTTTCCGCTCAAATCCGCCAGAAGCACATGAATTACGTAAACGTATAAAAGATGCTCGTAGAGATGCGAGCAAAATTGATGCACTTAAGGAGTTTATTAAAGATAAGAGAGTGAATATAGATCTCATTAAGGTCAAGTCCGATTCAGCCCTATCAATCGCAGAATCTATTAGGTTAGTCGGTCCAGAGGATATTAAGGAAGTTATTTTTGATTTGCCCGCAATTGAGAGCTACAGAACTCATGCTAATACTTTCGGTGAGCTTCTTAAGAGGGCTCTTGTTGATCAAGCGGCCTATGAAGCTTTTGAAGAACTGTGCAGTACTAGTTCCTATGATGTTGATATCCTGTTAAGCGAGCCAAGGAAGACGCTAGGACAGCTAATTACCGATGGCTTGAACTCTACTCATCGAGAAGAGGCCTTAGCCGTTGCTGAGCTTGTACAGGGGCATCGTTCAGACAAGAGCGTAGTGTTCAGAACTCTCTATAGAGCGTATGAAAATGACCCTACTGTATTAAGTGATTTAAAAAGCTGGGTTAAACAGTTCCATCCTAATGTAGATAAGCTAAGCTATAATTCGGCTAAACGTGATAAGACCATTGGTGATCGTATTACCGAACGTTTAAGCACAAACGGGACGAGAAAAGATGCATTGGCTGTTGCTATGCTTGTACAGGACGATCGTTCGAAGAAGGATGTAGTATTCCAGGCCTTGTGTGCAGCGTGTGAAAGCGATCCGACGGCACTTGAAGATCTAGAATCGTGGGTCAAAGTATATGAGGAAGATGTAGATAAGACCGATTATGATACATCTAAACCTGGAGAAACCATTGGTAGGCGCATCACAGAAGGGTTGCGATCGGCCAGGACGAGAAAGCGGGCATTAGCTATTGCTCTGATAGTACAGGAAGATCGTTCGAACCAAGTGGGCGTGTTCCAAACTTTGTGTAAAGCATGTGAAAGTGATGCAACTGCAGTAGAAGACCTAGAAACTTGGGTTCGTGAGTTTGAGCTAGATGTAGACGAGATTGCTGATCCAGCACATGCAGGCAAGACTATCGGAGAGCGCCTTACAGAACGGCTAAGCGTGGACGCGACGAGGAAAGAAGCACTAGCTGTTGCTAAAATTGTACAGAATGATCGTACGAATCAGGATGTAGTATTACAAACCTTATTTAAAGCTTATGAAAGTGATTCAGCAGTACTAAAAGACCTGGAAAGCTGGATTGATACGTTTAAGGAAGATGTAGATAAGGTCGCTGATCAAGCAGATCCCAACAAGACCATTGGTGAGTGTATCACCGAGAAGCTACGTGTGAAGGCGACAAGAAAAGATGCGTTGGCTGTTGCTAGACTTGTATATGAGCATCGCTCGGATGAGAATGTAGTACTTCAAACCCTCTATACAGCCTATGAAAACGATGCAGCAGTGTTTGAAGAGCTGAAAGATTGGGTCAATGAATGCGTGGAAGACGTAGATAAGACGGACTATGATCCTACAAATCCAGGTATGACCATTGGTGGTCGTATTGCTGAGCGTATAAGTGCAGCTGCGACGAGAAAAGATGCATTAGCTGTTGCTGAGATTGTTCAGATGGACCGTTCTGATAAAGAATCGGTCTTGCGAACCCTCTATACAGCCTATGAGAAGGACCAAGCAGTATTTGATGATCTGAAGGAGTGGCAACATAAGGTCAAAGCTGATGTTACAACGATTCGATTTGATCCTGCTCTTCCTGAGACGATTGCTCAAAGAATCCAAGCTCTCGGCAGAGATGACCTATCAAATCTCTTTAAGATAACTGCTATAGCCCAGGCAAATCCGGCACCAAATGCCAAACCTAATGCTGCTAAGCAGTCCAGTTGGTCAATGGGCAAAACTCTTGGGGTTGCGGCACTCGCTGCTGGCGCAGGTTTTGCGTATTATTATATGATCAATAAAAATCTTAAAAAGAATAGTGCTGACCAGCCGCAGGCCCTTCCTATGGCGGCGTAACTAAGTATCATATGAGAGCCTGTACCTCCTTACTGGGGTACAGGCTTTTTCATGAGTGAATCTATGCATTGTGTGGAGTATAGTAACTACTTCTTAACCGAATCTTGAGTAGCGTATTGTTCTAAAAAGTATCTTCCTACAGATACTAGGGAATCGTTTCGGGAGTATCAATAAAAATAAGGCTTTTGAAGAGTAGCGCATTATGTGCTATGTTATAGCAGTAAGTAAAAGATTGAAGCTCACACCTCAGTAAAGGAAAATTATGCTATTTAAACGAATTGTACCTATAACTCTCCTCTTTGTTTCAGGCTTTGGATCGGTGCAAGCCATGGCTAACCTCGATGCTACTTCCAAAGAACGTCTTAAAGGAGCTCTTGAGGATCTAAAGCACTATAAAGCCTTTGAAGAACAGTACAAAAAAACTACCTATGATGTTGATAGAGTTATTTTCGACAAAAATGCTGTAGGTGAGATCATTACTGCTCGGTTGAAAAAGAAAGAATTTAGAAAACCAGCATTAGCAGTTGCTAAGCTTGTTCATGGTGCTCGTTCCAATGAGGATATAGTATTTCAAACCTTATATTCAATCTATGAAAGTGATCCAACAGCACTTGAGGAACTTAAAAGTTGGCTCGAAGATTTCGAGGAAAATGTAGACGCTATGAACTATGCGCCAGGCAAGACGATTGGGGCGCGCATAACAGATCGTTTAATTAACCCGGCGACGAGAAAAGGTGCATTAGCTGTTGCTAAGCTTGTGCAGGTAGATCGTACGAACAAGGATATAGTACTTCAAACCCTGTATATAGCCTGTGAAAACGATAAAACAGCGCTTGAAGACCTTGAAGGTTGGGTCAAGGTTTCTAAGAAAGATGTTGATGCTGTGAACTATGCGCCAGGTAAGACCATTGGTGAGCGCATCACAGAGCGTTTAAATAACAAGGCGACGAGAAAAGAAGCATTGGCTGTTGCTATGGTTGTACAGCTTGATCGTTCGAAGGATGATATAGTTTTTCAAACCTTGTATAAAGCCTATGAAAGTGATCCAACAGCATTGCAAGAACTACAAAGTTGGTTTGATGAGTTCACGGGTGATGACGTGGATAAGATACAGTATGATCCAGCTAAAGCAGGTAAGACCATTGGTGAGCGTATTGCAGCGCGTTTAAGTAAGGATAAGACAAGAAAAGAAGCATTGGCTGTTGCCAAGCTTGTACAGGCTGAGCGTTCTAATAAAGAATCGGTACTGCGAACTTTGTATACAGCGTATGAAAAGGATCAAACGGTATTTGCAGATCTAAAAGAATGGCAAGAATTTGTTAACGCAGATGTTACAGCGATTCGTTTTGATCCTGCTCTTCCTGAGACGATTGGTCAAAGAATTGAAGCTCTTAAGAGAGATGACCTATCAAATCTCTTTAAGATAACTGCTACAGCGCAACCAAATGCCAAGACTCCTGATGATAAAAAGGCTAAATCTTCAATCGGTAAAACATTGGGACTTGCAACACTTGTTGCTGGTGCAGGTGTCTTGTGCTACTATTATTATATGAACTTTAAAGCTTCTAAAAATGAGAGCCAGACCCTAGCTGCGTAAATTAAATTAATACGAGAGCCTGTACCTACTTTGGGTACAGGCTCTTTTGTATGTAGTGGGGTTTGTGAAGGAATTGGCTGGAGAAAATACCTGATGTTAAGAAGGGTTCTTAAGTAAGAAATGTGCTGCACTTTTCTTTTGTGCGATGTACGACCTTTGAAGAGAGATGGATTTTATGCTATTGTTGTATGCAGTAGGAAAAAGTTGAAGCTTATACATCTCCATAAAGGAACACTATGCTCGTAAAACGACTCTTGACGGTAACCCTTATAGTCTCACTCTTTGGATCGATTCAAGCTACGTTCGATCTTAGGACTTTCAAAAATCTTCTTAAGGGGGCTCTTCGAGACCATACTGGTTATAAATCCTTTGAAGAGTACTTCAATAAAAATAGAGTTGATGTTGATACCATAATGAGCAGTGATGGGGTCACTATAGGTCAGCTTATTTCTCATCGTTTGTATTATCAACAGAGAGAGGGAGTACTTGCTGTTGCTAAGCTTATACAAAATCATCGCTCGAATAAGTCAGACGTTTTCAGGCAGTTATATAAAGCTCAGGTGATCGATCCAACAGCACTGAAGGACCTAAAAGATTGGTTTGAGCAGTTCCCTCTAGACGTAGATATGGTGAACCATGATCCAGCTCATCGAGGCAAGACCTTTGGTGAGTCCATTGCTGAGCGCTTAAAAATGAATGTTGCTCGGAAAGATGCATTAGCAGTTGCTAAGCTTGTTCAGGGTGCTCGTACGTCGAAAGAATCAGTTCTACGGACTTTGTATACAGCGTATGAAAAGGATCAAACGATATTTGGCTATCTGAAGGAATGGCAAGAATTTGTGAAAGCAGATGTTAAGGTGATTCGCTTTGATCCTGCACGCCCTGAAACTATTGCTGAAAGAATTCAAGCTCTTAATAGGGATGATCTGTTGAAACTCTTCAATCTCCCTAAGACAAACAATGATGGTAAAAAGACGCAATGGTCGATGGGTAGGAAGGTTGGAGTTGCAGCACTCACTGCTTGTGCATGTCTCTTGTACTATTACATGAATAGTAAGGATAAAAATAAACTATCTGAGCAACCTCAGTTGCCTGCTGCAGCGTAACTAAGAATCATTACGAGAGCCTGTACTCCCTATAATAGGGTGCAGGCTCTTCTCATTGCATATGAAGGGAATGACCGTTTGTATGTTTCAGGTGAAATCGTTCCATGTTTTGGTGTTTCATGAGAACTATGTCATTGCCAGAAGCACATAAGGCCTTTGAAGAGAGACCTATTTTATGGTATTGTGGTTTAAAGTACGTAAAAGCTGAAGCTATACTTTCATGAGCGTAAAGGAATGCTATGCTATTAAAACGATTTATTATGGTAGGCCTTATAATCTCAGGTTCTGGATCGGTGCAAGCAGTGATTGATCAGGTCTCGGGGGATCTTCTTGATAGGGCTGTTCAGGATCAAAGGCACTTTGAAGCCTTTGAAGAACATTTCAGAGCTAACCCATTTGATGCTGATGAACTGATGTACACATTAGGTGTGACTGTTAGTCAGCACATCAATACATTTTTGGGCACCCATAGAGCTGCAGCTCTAACTGTTGCTCGGCTTGTTCTTAATAAAAGTTCGGACAAGTCATCAGTTTTTCGGGAATTATATAAACTTCATGAAAAAGATCAGACAGTATTAGCCGATCTAGAGCACTGGATTGAGGATTTTCCCGACGATCTCTACCTAGATGTAGATGATATCGATTATGATCCTGCAGATAAAGATGCAGGGACCATTGGTGAGCACATTACAAAGCGTTTAAAGGTGCGAGATACCAGAAAAGCAGCATTAGATGTTGCCATGCTTGTAGATGAGTACCGTGCAGATAGGAATATAGTAATGCAAACACTGTATGCGGCCTATGAAAAAGATCAGACAGTACTTGAAGATATAAAAAAATGGATTGTTGCTTTCGAAGGTGCAGACGATGTTGATGAAATAGACTACAATCCGGAAGATCCGGGCAAGACTATAGGTGATCGCATTACAGAACGTTTAAGAACTCAGTGGCATAAGAAGGAAGCACTTGCCATTGCTGCTGTTGTACAGGGGGCTCGCTCGTGCAAGAAGGTAATATTCCGGGAATTATATAAGGACTATGAACTTTTTTGCGATAATGCAGCATATGCTGAGCTCGAAGACTGGTTTGTGAAGTTTCCTCTCGATATAGATACGGTATTTTATGGTTCTGCTAAGCGTACTGAGACTATTGGTGATCGCATCGCAAAACATCTAAGAACGAATACCCATAGGAAAGAAGCATTAGCTGTTGCCAAGCTTGTGCAAGGTGCCCGTTCACAGAAAAATTCAGTATTGCTAGTTTTGTATAAAGCCTATGAAAAAGATCCAACGGTATTTGTGGAGCTCAAGGAATGGCAAGAATTTGTTAAAGCAGATGTTAGCAAAATCTACTATGATTCTGCTAAGAAGATAACGATTGCTCAAAAAGTTGCAGCTCTTAGTAGGGATGATGTCTCAAACCTCTTTAAGCACTCTACGATAACGCAACCAGTTGATGGTAAAAAGGCCAAATGGTCAATGGGCAAGAAGGTTGGAGTAGTTACAGCGTTTGCTGCTGGTGCAAGTCTCTTGTACTATTATATGAACAATAAAGATTCTAAAAATAAATTATCAGATCAACCTCTACCTGCTGTAGCGTAACTAAGAATTATACGAGAGCCTGTGCCTATCATAGAGTACAGGCTCTTTTTTGCATGCGATTTTCTTGCGGGAATTGTGAAGAAGAAGGAAAAACGATCTACTCCTTGCGACAAAAACTAAGGCCTTTGAAGAGAAACGTATTGCATGCTATTGTAAGTAGGACTCAACATGAAGTTGAATACGATACACCTCGACAAGTGTGAAGGAACAGCATGTTATTAAAACGACTTTTAATGGTAACCTTGTTGGTCACGGGCTTTGGATTGATTCAAGCCTCCTGGATGCTTGTAGATTGCAACGATAGAATTCGTCCTCAAAGATTTCGAGATCTCTATGAAAATTATGAAATAGATCCAGCGAGAAGATTTGCGAACCTGCAAATTTGGGTTGAGAGACATAGGCAAGATATAGATAAGGTGGACTATTATGATGGCAAGACCATAGGTGATCGTATTGCAGAGCGCTTAAGTACGAATGAGCATAGGAAAGAGGCATTAGTTTTTGCTAAGATTGCACAGAGTGCTCGGTCGAATAAGCACTCTGTCATGGTGACCTTATTTAAAGCTTATGAAAAAGACTCATCGGTAATTGCAGACCTAAAGGATTGGCAAGACTTTGTTAAAGCAGATAGTAGTGAAATCTACTATGATTCTGCTAAGAAGATAACAATTGCTCAAAGGGTTGAAGCTCTCAACAGGGATGCTTTAACAAGTATCTTTAAGCTGTCACAGGCAGCTCCTGATGCAAAAGCAAAATTAAGTGGCAAATCTGATGATGGTAAAAAGGCCAAATGGTCAATGGGCAAGAAGGTTGGAGTAGTTACAGCGCTTGCTGCTGGTGCAGGTCTCTTGTACTATTATATGAACAATAAAGATTCTAAAAATAAACTTTCTGATCAATCGCAGTTGCCTGCTGTAGCGTAACTATGAATTATACGACGGGGAGCCTGTTCCAATAATGGAGGACAGGCTCTTTTTTAATGCGATTTTCGTGAGGGAATTGTGAAGAAGAACGAAAAGCGACCTACTCCTTGCGGTAATAATAGTTTATCAATGGGTACTTATATCTACTAAGAATGTGTTTTGGGATATCTCTCTTAGTACGGGCTCACTCAAATGACATAATGAGGCTTTGCCATGATATTACTCAAAAACTAAGGCCTTTGAAGAGAAACTTATTTCATGCTATGGTATGTAGTACTGAACATGAAGTCGAAAAAGATATACCTCTATGAGCATAAAGGAATACTATGCTATTAAAAAGATTTTTAATTATAATCCTGGTGGTCTCAGGCTTTGGATCGATGCAAGCTATCGATATGATTGATCCTATTTCTAAGGAGCTTCTTGAAAGGGCCCTTGTAGATCAGGGTGCTTTTGAAGACTTCAGAGATCATTACAGGAATGATATGTATAATGTTGACAAACTTCTTATTGAGCCCGATAAGACGGCTGGTCAGCTCATTGCTGATCATTTGGTTACTCATGCGAAAACAGCGCTGAAAGTTGCTGAACTTGTGCATTCGAAACGAACCAACCGGGTATCGGTTATCCGGACCTTATATAGGGCCTATGAAAACGGTCAAACAGTATGGGATGATCTAGTCTATTGGGTCAAGTTTGCTCGTCCAGATGTAGATAAAGTCCACTATGACCCTGTTAACGGTGATATGACTATTGGTCAACATATTACAAAGCGTTTAAAAGATAGAAGGACGAGAAAAGAGGCATTAGCTGTTGCTGAGCTTTTGCAGGGTACTCGCACTAACAAAAATACAGTTTTTCGGGTCTTATATAAGGCCTATGAAATTGATCGAGAGGTATTGAATGACCTAGAAAGTTGGTTTCAGAAGTTCCCTCTAGACGTAGACCGGTGCTACTATGCTCCCGCTAAACAGGGGGATAAGACCACCATTGGAGAGCATATCTTAGAGCGTTTACGTGACAAGGCTACGAGGAAAGAGGCATTGGAGGTTGCCTGTATTGTAGATCTAGAACGATCACGGCATCAATCAGTGATTCAAACCCTCTATAGGGCCTATGAAGTGGATCCCACGGCACTTGAGGATCTGGAAAATTGGTTCGATTGCTTCGAAGAGGGAGGAGATGATATAGATTATGTAGATTATGATTCAACTAAGCCTGGGAAGACCATTGGTGATCGTATTGCAGAACGTTTAAATATCAAAGCACATAGCAAAAATGCTCATAAAAAAGGGAGACTTGCTTCAGCGTTTGAGTCCCTGTACCATGTAGTGTTTGATGCCTTTGCCACCAAAAAAGAATTGTTTGTGGTGGATACTGATCCAGCAACTGGTGAGCTCCTTTATGACGGTTTAAGTGCGCATGAGCACAGAAAAGAGGCATTAGCTTTTGCTAAGCTTGCACAGAGAGGCCGCTCAAAAAAGCACTCAGTGACGCTGACCTTATTTAAGGCCTATGAACAGGATCCAACGGTATTTGCAGACTTGAAGGAATGGCAAGACTTTGTTAAAGCAGATAGTAGTAAAATCTACTATGATTCTGATAAGAAGATAACGCTTGCTCAAAGAATTGAAGCTCTCAAGAGGGATGATGTTTCAAATCTCTTTAAGCTTTCTCCTGCAACTCCGTCTGACATAACTATAGATAAAGAACCTATAAAGAAAGATAGAAAAAAAAATAATGATGGCAAATGGTCTTTGGGCAAGAAGGTCGGAGCAGTTGGAGCACTCGTTGCTGGTGCCGGGCTTGTGTACTATTTTATGAATGCCAAGGATTCTAAGAATACTCTTTCTCAAAATCCACAGACTCTGCCAGCTGCAGCGTAAGAATCATTTTGAGAGCCTGCCTACGATGGAGTGCAGGCTCTTTCTAACTGTTGAATACGATACACCTCGACAAGTGTGAAGGAATAATATGTCATTTAAACGACTTTTAATTGCAATCCTCGTGGCCTCAGGCTTTGGATCACTGCAAGCTATGAATATGGTTGATCCTACTTTTAAAGAGCTTCTTGAAAGGGCCCTCATTGATCGGGCTGCTTATGAAGACTTCAGAAATCATTTCAACAGCGATATGTGTAATGTTGATGAACTTTTTATTGAGCCAGGTAAGACCGTAGGTCAACGCATTTCTGAAGCTTTGGTTACTCATCCGAACACAGCGATTTTAGTTGCTCGAGTTGTGCATTGTAGGCGAACCGACAAGAGATCGGTTATTAGAACTTTATACAAAGCTTATGAGAATGGTTATGCAGTATTAGATGCTATAGCATATTGGGCTCCGTACGCTCAACCTGATGTAGATCGGTACCATTACCAGGATCCTGCGAAGAAGTGTGATAAGTCCATCGCTGATCGGATTGCTGAGCGTTTAGATGTTGATGAGACAAGAGAAGAGACCTTAGCTGTTGCTAGGCTTTTACAGGGCTTTCGCACTAACAAAGGTTCAGTTTTTTATACTCTCTTTCGGGCGTACGAAAGTGGTCAAGACGTGTTGGACGACCTAAAAAGTTGGATTAAGATGTTCCCTCTAGACGTAGATCAGTTCTACTATAATAGTAAGAGTAAGCAAACTATTGGAGAGCGCATTACGGAGCTCTTACGCGCAAAAGAGACAAGAAAAGAAGCATTAGAGATTGCCATAATCGTAGATCCGAAGCGCTCAGATAGGAATTCAGTAATGCAAACGCTTTACCAAGCCTATGAAAACGATTCCACAGCACTCGAAGATCTCGAAGATTGGCTTAATCAGTTCGAGGAGGCAGACGATATAGATACTATAGACTATGATCCTGCAAAGCCTGGGAAGACCATAGGGGATCGTGTTGGGGAGCGTTTAAACATGAATGCACAAAGTAAGGATACTTCAGTAAAAGAGATTGCATCTTCAGTGTTTAGTTCTCTCGGCAATCCGTTTGGGGCCTTTTTCTCCAGAAAAAAGGGGGCTGGCGCGGTCGGTGCTCCTGCACGTAAAGATAGTCAACGATTTAGAGAGCTTAGTGCAAATGAGCACAGGAAAGAGGCATTGGCTTTTGCTAAACTTGTACAGAGAGTTCGCTCAAATAAGCACTCAGTACTGCTGACCTTGTTTAAGGCCTATGAAACAGATTCAACGGTATTTGAAGATCTAAAAGAATGGCAAGGCTTTGTAAAAGCAGATGTTAGCAAGATTTATTATGATTCTGATAAGAAGGTAACGCTTGCTCAAAGAATTGAAGCTCTCAAGAGGGATGATGTATCGAATCTCTTCAAGCTTTCTCCTGCAACTTCGTCTGACATAACTATAGATAAAGAACCTATAAAGAAAGATAGAAAAAAAAATAATGATGGCACATGGTCTTTGGGCAAGAAGGTCGGAGCAGTTGGAGCACTCGTTGCTGGTGCCGGGCTCGTATACTATTTTATGAGCTCTAAGGGTCCTAAAAATACTCTTTCTCAAAAGCCGCAGGCCCTGCCAGCTGCAGCGTAAGAATCATTACGAGAGCCTGCCTACGATGGAAAGCAGGCTCTTTCCAAGCGGCAAAAACTGTTGAATACGATACACCTCGACAAGTGTGAAGGAATAATATGTCATTTAAACGACTTTTAATTACAATCCTCGTGGTCTCAGGCTTTGGATCACTGCAAGCTATGAATATGGTTGATCCTACTTTTAAAGAGCTTCTTGAAAGGGCTCTTGTTGATCATACTGCCTATAGAGCTTTTCAAGATTATTACAGAAGAGACACTTTTGATGTTGATGACCGTCTTATTGAGCCAGGGAAGACAGTAGGCCAGTTTATTAATGAGGCTTTGGTTAATGATAGACTCGACAAGGCTGTTAGGAGACATAAAGTAGTATTTAGTCTTACGAAAGAAGCTTTGGCAGTGGCTAAGCTTGTGTATGTTAAACGAAGTGATAAGTCATCAGTTACCCGGACCTTATATAAAGGTCATGAATGCGGGTTAGTCGTACTGGATGAGCTAGAAGATTGGATTAAATATGCTCGTCCAGACGTAGATAAGCTATACTATGACGCTGCTAAGCGTGACATGACAATAGGTGAGCACCTAACAAAGCGTTTACAAGAGAAAGAGACGAGAAGAGAAGCAATAAAAGTTGCAGATATTGTATACGTTGATCGTTCTAATTACCAATCAGTACTGCAAACCCTCTATAAAGCCTATGAAAACGATTCAACTGCTCTTGAGGATCTACACTATTGGTTCGATCTTTTCTTAGAGGGCGGAGAAGATATAGATACTATAGACTTTGATCCAGCACGTCCAGGCAAGACGATTGGTGACCGGGTTACAGAGCGCTTAAGTACGAATGAACACAGGAAAGAGGCATTAGCATTTGCTAAGCTTGCACAGGGAGTTCGTTCAAGAAAGAACTCAGTACTCGTAACCTTGTTTAAAGCCTATGAAAAAGATTCAACAGTATTTGCAGACCTGAAAGAATGGCAAGACTTTGTCAAAGCAGATGTGAGTAAAATCTATTATGATTCTGCCAAGAAGATAACGATTGCTCAAAGGGTTGCAACTCTCAAGAGGGATGATGTAACAAGTATCTTTAAGCAGTCAAAGGCAGCTCCTGATGCACAAGCAAAATCAACTGGCAAATCTGATGATGGCAAAAAGGCCACATGGTCAATGCGCAAGAAGGTTGGAGTAGTTGGAGCTCTCATTGCTGGTGCAGGGCTTTTATACTATTATACGAACTACAAAAATCCTAAGAATGCAGTTTCTGACAAGTCACAACTGCCTGCTGCAGCGTAACTAAGAATTAATACGAGAGCCTGTGCCTATATGGTTGCAGGCTCTTTTGAATATGCTGGAAACTCCTGCGGAGATTAGACGGAGAAGGCAAAGCCCTTCAATTTTTTGGCTGGTAAGGGCCCTGGGGGAAGCACTGGGCTTTGAAGAGAGATGTATTTTATGCTAGTGTAGGAGTATTGAACTGGACCACAAAAATGCAGATTATATGCCTCTGTGGGGCTAAAGGAACACGATGCTATCAAAACGACTGTTAATGCTAACCCTTATCGTCTCAAGTTTTGGATCGATTCAAGCCATGGTTGATCCTACTTTCAAAGCACTTCTTGAAGCGGCTCTTGCAGATAAAGCTGCCTATAGAGCCTTTGAAGAACGTTTCAAAAGAAATGTATGTGATGTTGATAAAGTTTTAGTTGAGCCATTCACGACTGTTGGCAAGCTCATTACTCATGGTTTGAGTACGGCACATAGAAGAGAAGCATTAGCCGTTGCTAAGCTTGTACAAAATAGCCGATCGGATAAAACAGTAACTTTAAGGGAACTATATGAAGCTTACGTAGATGATCGAAAGGTATTGGCTGATCTGGAAGATTGGTTTTTTCATTTCGGGGGAGATGTTGATGCTATCGAGTATGAGTCGATTGGTGAGGACATCACCACGCTTTTAGAGGCGCAAAGCACTCGAAAAGATGCTTTAGCAGTTGCTAAGCTTGCGCAAGATGCTCGTTCGGAGAAAGAATTAGTAGTTCAGACTTTGTATAAAGTTTATGAAAGCGATCCAATGGCACTAGAAGATCTGAAAACGTGGATTGATGAGTTTGAAGAAGATATCGATAGGATTGACTATGATCCAGCAAGTCCAGGCAAGAAGATTGGTGATCATATTACAGATGGCTTAAAAGAGAAGGCAACGAGGAAAGCCGCATTGGCCGTTGCCATGATTGTTGAGGAGAAGCGATCAAAAAATGATATAGTAATGCAAACCCTCTATAGGGCGTATGAAAGTGACCTGGAGGCACTTGAGGATCTGAAAAAATGGGTTGATGGGTTCGAAGGAAGAGAAGATGTAGATGAAGTTGACTATGATCCAGCCAATCCAGGCAAGAAGATTGGAGAGTGCATTACGGAGCTTCTTAATTCTCCTGCGACTAGGCAAAAAGCGCTAGCCGCTGCTGCTGTTGTACAGCGAGATCGCTCATTCAATAATGAAGTGGTCAGGGCTTTATATAAAGCCTATGAACGTGATAATGGGGTATATGATGACCTTAAAAGCTGGCTTACTCTATTTCCTGTGGACATAGATAAGGTATACTATGATCTGCTTAAAGATACGATTGGAGATCGCATTACCATACGTTTAAGCATTGATGTTCATAGGAAAGAAGCACTAGCTATATCTAAACTTTTACAAGGTGCTCGTTCAGATCAGAAAACAGTATTGCTGACCTTATTTAAAGCCTATGAGCAAGATCAAAAGGTATTTGCAGATCTGAAGGAATGGCAAGACTTCGTTAAAGCAGATGCTCATAAAATCTACTATGATTATGCAAAGAACATAACGCTTGCTCAAAGAATTGATGCTCTTAAGAGGAATGACTTATCAGATCTCTTTAAGTCTACGACTACCAATGCTCGTGATGGTAAAAAGGCCAATTGGTCTAAGGCGGTGGGACTTGGCGCTCTTGCCGCTGGTGCAGGTCTCTTGTACTATTATATGATCTATAAAGATCCTAAGAAGAGCGTTTCTGAGAAGCCGCAGGCCCTGCCTGCAGCAGCGTAACTAAGAATCACACTGAGAGCCTGTGCCTATGAAAGAGCACAGGCTCTTTCCAATCCTAAGGGCTTACCTAAAAGTCATTATAGGCATTACTCAATGCCTCGTTGGTGGCAGCAAAGTACTCAGGCCTTTGAAGATAGACTTATTTTATGGTATTGTGGTATTACTGGACGTAACAGTTGAAACTATGTATCTCTATGGGCGTGAAGGAACATTATGCTATTAAAGCGATTCTTAATTGCAATACTCGTTGTCTCAAGCTTTGAATCGATTCAAGCAATGAACCGCGGGGGTGGCGCTCAAGATCCTGCTATGCAAGCCTTTATTCGCGATGCGATTAATCAAAACGTTAATAATCCGGAATTTCAAGCGCTCATTGGGAATGCAATTCTTGCCAATGCCGAGAACCCTCAATTTAGAGCTGTGTTTGGGAAGATTCTCGGTGATTTGATAAGTGATAAAGCAGGTTGGGGGTTTCGACAGTTTCAAGCATTTCGAAAAAAGCATGGTAATGATGGAATGGTTGCAAAGGTTCTCGGTTTAATTGAACAGACAATTTGGAAGAGAAAAACATTCCCTATCTCTGGAGATCCTCAGCTGAAAGATGGTTTTACTCTGCAGGATTGGAGTGCTGCTTGTTACCAAGGCCGTCTGCAAGTCATTCAAACTTTCTTACGAAATGATGCATACGCACATTTATTGGATGTTCCTGATGGGGATAATAGGGCTCTTTCAAATGCTGCATTTGGCTATATACATGGTGAGATTGAAGGCGTTACCCCTCCGATTGATGGGTTTGAGGCGCTGGTAAAAGATCCCCGAATTGAATCAAAATTCCTTATAAAGGCAGGTCTATCGAGCATACCATTTGATGAATGGCTTTTGTTTGACGCCTCTTATCCTCAAGATGGAGCTAAGCAAGACCGCCTTAATGAGCTTAAGGCCTTACTACGGTCAACGTTAAGTAGGGATCGTCTTAATGCTCTTAATGACATTCGAGATCGTAAAGAAAGCGAACGCAAAGCCCAAGAAAAGCTTATAGCGGATAGAAAAGCACACAAATTTAATAAAGCGAGTGCCATTGTGGGAGCATTAACAGCCGTAGCTGGGATCTATTATTTTTATTATTATAGTAAAAATGGTGCCTTTGCTACTCCTGAACGTCCCGGTGGAAAAGTAGCTGCTGCCTAATTAAGGATTACTGTCATGATGATACGCCTGTCACGCATACGTAGGAGCTGTAAGGTACTTGTATTCCTGTTGATAACAGGTTATGCCTGTGCTTCTGAGTCGCCGACTATCTTGACGAAAGAGGAGCTCTTAAAAGCTGGGATGAGGCCTGGGTATTTTGAGAGTGGTCGCTTAATGACAGAACAAGAGGCTGAGGCGTGGTTTGATAAGCCAGAGACCTCTGGGGGTCCTTCTGCTGCATTGAAGAGTATCCGCACGTGGTATGCAGGAAAAAATAGGACTGGAATGAAAAAGATAGATCGGTTCTTTGCTGAGCTTAAGCATCCTTCTGAAGAATCTCTTGATTTTATTAAGCACGCGGTTTTTGAAGATCAGGAAATGCGCTATGCGATCGATCCTGAGACAGGTCTTTCCCCGATAGCTACACTTATTATTGCCTATCCAAAGGGCACAGATGATGAAAAAGAGCAGCATAGGAATATCCTTGCGTATCTTCTTGATGTTGGTACAGGGTCGACCTATGGCTTAGAGCACCCAGCCCCTCTATCCTTTGCTGATTGCGATGTTGAAGACTTGGAGGATGTCTATATGGCCCATAATAGAAATATTGGGCAGACATGGAAGGATCTTTGCAGTCGTTTAAGAGGTCAATCAAACATGAGCATTCGTTTACACAATGTCAGCGATAGTTTACAACAAATCGGTGATCAGCTGAAGAATGAAGAAGAGCAAAATGCTAACAAGCAGAAAAGATGGTCTCGACTATTTCTTGGTTTAGGTGCTCTCGTGGGTTATACTATTTATTGGTATCTTTCCACAAGTAATGACAAAGTGTCACAAACCAAGGGAAGTGAGCAGGCGCAAAAATATGCTTAGCTATGCAAAGGAACAATATGAACTATAAAATCTTAGGCTTAGCCTTCAGCTTTTTAGGTATATCTATCAGTAATGCTGCGAGTAATCCCAAAATCTATAGCTTTGAAGACAGTGATCTTAGTGAGCAAAGGTTTATAAACGGTCTTAATGACCTCACAGAAGACAACTATGCTTACTGCGCCTGGGCCGTTAAGAAGAACTTTCTGTATTATTCATTGCAGGATGCAGATGGTTATTATCCTTTGGAGATTCTCGTGTATCTGGGTGCACGACTTGATAAGGCAGACCTAGACAAAAGAGAGCGCTTTAAAAAGCTCTGGGAGATACTCCTTAAATGTGGTGCAGATTTTGTAGCAGATAGTGAGAGTCGATTGAATATTGATGATCTTGTGGAAGTTCCTGATCTTAAAGCCATTGGACTTACCTACGAAACTCTCCGCAAGCAACTTCCGTTGGCATTTAAAGCAGTCCGTGATAAAGATATTCATGCTCTTGATGAACTTTTGAAGCCTTCGGGGAACACGACCAATATTCCCTATTCACTGCTCGTTGAAATGTACAGTCCTTTTGAGGGTAAAACATTACTTCATGCTGCAGCAGAGCAGTTCGTTGCCAATGATGCTAAATCAGTGCAGATGTTTGCCCATCTTATTCGAAAAGGTGCTGATGTTGATATGCCGGACGCCAAAGGAGAATCAGTGGCACACATTATGAATAAAGGTATTCATAATGCTTCAGAGCTCTATAAAAATGAAAAAGCAGCTTTACAGAAGGAATCATTGCCTAGTGTACGTGAACTTACAGCGCGGGCAAAGAAGTTCCTAGATCCTGTCTATCAGAAGGTTCGCCCCTACAGAATGTATCTCGCAGGCAGCATAGGATTGATAGGTGTTTTGTGGTTTCTTATGCGCTCTGGTAGTGATAAGGGGCTTCAAGCACAATCAAATAACGTTACCCAACTGCAACAGGTGCAATAGGAACGAGGATAGCTATGATACAAAGGATACTCGTAATAACCTTGATGGTAGCTATGAACTGTTTTGGCGCACACTCTGTTCTTAGTGTCGAAAAAATGGATAATCTCTGTAAAGGGCTTCTCTCTGATATACACCGCAATCAGCCTACGAAAGAGTCTCTTCTCTTAATCGGAAAGCATAAAGAGGTTCTCGTTCATAGCTATCAAGGGAAGAGCCTTGTGGGCCATGTTGGGAAACTCTATGCAGATGTTGTCAAAAAGCAAGATAGGCTTAAAAGAAGCTTGGAGGCGGCTTCGAATCAACAACTAGAAGGCGAACTTAGGGAAACAAGGGCTCAGCAAGAAGTACTATATGAAGTTTTTGCGGCATTGGTTAACACTGGTAAGGGCAATGAGCCTTTTGAAAAGACTTTGAAAGATCATATGAAAGAATTTGAAAACGATAGTGAGAACTATGGAGCTTGCATTACGGTTCTTAAAGATGCATTTCCTGATATTTTCCCAGAACCTGCTGAACCAGAAAATGAGATACCAGAAGAGAAAGCTGAGGAGGCTGAAAAAGCTTTTACCTATGTTCGCCCATCAAATGATAGTGCTCTCGCAGCATTGCGATTTAAACGGTATCGATATCACTTAAGTAGGAGCTCTCATCTCTACTTAAATACGGACGGGCTTACAGTGGCTGACTACTGTGAGAAAGATCCGCATGGTAAGACACTCATTCGCTACGTTGTGGAACGATGGCTTCTTGATTGCCCAAAGACGGAAGATGATCGCAAGGGTATAGTCAGGTTATACCGGAGGAGCTTTTTTAAAGGAGGAAGTATCATAACAAACAGTGACTACTGGTCTGTGGAGAAATATAATTGTAGAATGCTTACAGATGCCTTTATTGCCATCCTTAATAATGGCAGAAACGATGCGCAGTTTGTGCGCCAACTCGATGATCTGATGGACTGTTTCCTTCAAAATGAGAAAGACTGTACGCCGCTTATTGAAATTTTTGATACGACTTACTTTCCTGGAAAATTTGCTGCCTACAAAGTCCAGAGAAATCAACAAGAATCCAGTGAAGGAGGAGCTGCTGGAGCTAATCCTGCACCTGCTGTGCAACCGAATGATCAAAAAGTTTCTGCCTATGCGGCAGCAGATCTTTTCAATGCGCTTCTAGAATATTCAAATGATGATGAACAGTTGTCTAATGCTTTTGAGATAATTAAAGAACGGCCAGCCTTGGCTAATGCATACGAACCTTCGGGTCTTTCAGTCCTGTATGTGGTATTGCGTGAATATTGCAATTATGATTTCATGACCGAAACTAGGAAAAAAATGCTCGGACGCTTTTTTTCGTTCCTTCTTCTTAATGGGGCCGACTTTAAAAAAAGGCATCAGGTACGAAGGAGCGCACAAGTTCAGGGGACCCTCGGTTACCGCACCGTAATAAGCGATGCTGAAGCTCCATCGGTAGAGGAGGTACTTGCTGATTATACGAAAGATTTGAGCCAGTATGTCTCACCTGATCATCCTTATCAAAGACTTGGTACTTCTGAGCATTATCTCTCTACCATAGATTCGCAAACTGCAGCCCACTTTAAGAAGCGCCTTGATGAGTTTAATTCTGGCTTAACTGCTCGTTTTGAGGGGGAAGAGGGTGAATGGCTCCAAGAGAAGATGCCTGAAAAACCAATTATTTCAAGCGGTAAAGTAGGGGAAAATCAAGAAGCCCAAGGACAAAATAATAAGGAACTTGATCAGCAGCAAGCAAACCAAAAAGAAAAAAAATCATTCTTTGAGAGCTGGAAACGGACCCTTAAACACTTTATGACAGGAATAGTGCTAACTGGGGCAACCTATTGGTGGTGGAACCGTTCATGGGGAGGAGATCCTCTTGAGGAGCTGCGTCAACAACGCCAGCGCCTCAGAGCTGAGTCTGGAGCTGCGAGATAAGTGCTTTCATATCTTGAGGCATATCATAAGTAAAACTATACCAATGACCTTTATACGTAAAAGCAAGCTGGTAGGCATGTAAAGCATGTCGTCCTATCATCGTATGTGTTGCCCCGTAGGTAGCATCACCAAGAACGGGATGTCCAAGTGCTGCGCAATGGACCCGAATCTGATGAGTTCGCCCCGTGCGAGGCTGGACCCTGAGTAAGGTGCTTTCTTGTAAGTATGATACCACTTCATAGTTCGTAGATGATTCTCTGCCGTGAGGCAAAACTGCTATTTTATGGCGATGTACAGGATGACGTCCAAGAGCAAGATCGATCAGCCCTTCTTTCTTAGGGTGTCCTCTGACTACTGCAAGATAGGTTTTTTCAATAGATCGCTGTTGAAAAAGAGCAGTAAATGTAGCATGAGCCTGATTAGTGCGCGGTATTATAAGGATTCCTGAGGTATCTTTATCAAGCCTGTGTACGATTCCCGGCCGATCTTCGGGTCCTACTGTTTTGAGATCCTTGAAAGAATGAACGAGCCAATCAACTAAGGAGACTTCAGTGCTCTGTGCATGAGGAGCATGCACTACGAGCCCTGCGGGCTTATAGACGATGAGAAATTCGTTATGCTCAAAGAGGATACGCACACCCATATCTCCCGAAGGTAATGCTAAGGCACCTCGCGGTACAACTGCGGGGATACTCACGTGAATCGTATCACCCAGCTTCACTGCTAAGCTTGGTTTGTTGGCATAGGTACCATTTACGGTAACGCAGTCAGCCTCAATAAGTTCTTGGATATAGGTGCGAGATCGATCCCGGAGCTTTTGGGTTAATAAGCGATCCAAGCGGTTTCCCACGACATCGCTCTCTACCGTATACGTGAATGTTTCCATAACATTTAGCTCCAGATTGTAATTTCTATTTGATACTAATAGTTGTGCTTCTAGTATAGATTGTATCGTGGAGTAAGTCAAATGAATATGCTGGTTGTGTAGCTCTCTACCCGGTACAGTTCATCCGAATGGCAGCAGCAGGAACTTGCGAATCATAAAATAATTCGTGTATGTAACCTATTAGTAGTTGCTCGACTTGCTAAGCTCACCCAAGCAAATAACGATGATGATACAATCTGGCAATGTGGAGGGTGCAAAAAAAATTGTATTCCTACTGTGCTCATTGCGATTAATGGGAAAGTCTTACAGCTCGCTATCATCAACAAAGTAGACACGATCTATTTCTTTTTCCTACTTTCAGACATTTATGAATCGAAATAATTGTGTATATTATTGGAGTTATTTAAGGAGTTGCTATGGCTTGTAATGTCGCCAATCGAACAGCAATATTTTTTAGTCTTGCAATCATTTTGGTATCTGCACCTAGAGTAACGGCGGCAATGGCTGCTGTACATACGGTGATAGACACTAATGAACAGTTTCTTGAAGTTTGTTGCATGGGTAATTTCGAACAGATGAGAGAGAATTTTACACTAGACGCCGATGCAATAAATTTCCTCTGTCGCGATGAACGAGGAAACACAGGTCTTCACTTGGCCGTACTGGCCGGAAATGGTACCTTATGTAAGTTCCTTTTGGAAAGACATCTACTCCTCTGTACTCTTACAAATGATGACCAAGAAACTGCTTTGAGCCTAGCCGCTCTTCAAGCTTCCCAAGGCAATTCTTCTATGCTTAATCTTTTTTTTTGAGGCAGGAATCATTGGTAACTTTGAGCAGAATATGGCAGAATTTCATGATGCCTGCTGGTATGGAGACCTGCCAAAAATAAAGCGGCTATTGCAGCTGGAGGGTGCTCAAAACTATTTTGACATTAACTTTGTTGATAATCAGGGCAGAAGCGCGCTTCATGTAGCAGTTCACTGCCGAGATGCTGAACTTTGCGAGCTTCTCATCCTGCATAATATCAACCCTGACATTCTGGATAACTGGAACTGTACGGCCTATCAGCAAGCGACTCAGTTGAGTGATACTGAGAGTGTTATCGATGTTTTTTTCAATATGGATGTGCCCGGATGTGAATATGAGGGCCCCTCAATGTTACTTGATGACAATGGAGGTGACGCAGGTTCCTGGCATGAGCAAGCAGTCAGATCTGCTGAGGATGTTGTCCATCGACTTTATCAAACTGATTTTCCCCATGAGCTACGCACGGTATCATCCTAATGGTGCGATGGCCTAATGGTGCGATGGCGCCGGTTTGTATCAGATTTGATGAAAAATCGAATGAGCACTCATTTCGCGATGATGTATCATTGAGGATTGCTGCATAGTTATATTGAGAGCTTATTAAGCTTTTTATAAATACGGCGAGGCCTCCTTAAGCGTTGAAATACTTGATTCCTAAGGAATAGTATAGTGCAATCTCCCAACATGCCCTTTAGGGTATAATGTGTATTGGACCTGTACAGCTCGTAGACAGGAAGACTAAGATGGATTACGCTATGAGTGAAGCGTAGGACTGCGTAGCCCTGAGAACAATGGATAAACAGAAGATACTCGACCAGATAGCTGATAATATTGAAACAGTGGAGAAGCAGGACTCTCCATTGGGGGTTATCTTATGGCAAGAATTTATAAAGCTCCATCCTGCCGATATTGCTCAATTTTTATCCGATTGTGGGAAGGATGATGCTCAAAGGCTTTTTACCATGCTTACACATCAACAACGAGCTGCAGTATTCTCGTATTTTTCATCTCCTATGATGCTTAACTGTCTCT
>Ga0207145_1021_pt1 | contig 25176 bp, 19 predicted proteins | sample Alteio_BWMinHeat_35_FD_153578 | JGI IMG/M metagenome (GOLD analysis project Ga0207145, IMG submission 153578) | Enriched cells from forest soil in Barre Woods Harvard Forest LTER site, Petersham, Massachusetts, United States -... | ecosystem: Environmental > Terrestrial > Soil > Temperate forest >...
GCGACGGGCGGCAGCGGCGGCGCGGGAAGTTTTGATTGATCTGGCAGCGGCAGCCTGGAGCGTGGACCGCAAGGAACTCGTTGCGGCGGACGGGAAGGTCGCCCACCCTTCCAGCAAGCATTCCTCTGCTTACGGCCCACTGTCAAAGGGCCAGAAGATCGCGACGGCGATTCCGGATGACGTTTCCACGACTCCTACCGACCAATGGAAAACCGAAGGACAACCTGTGGCAAAGGTTGATGGGCGTAGTTTCGTCACCGGCCAGCACAAATACGCGTCCGACATGAATCTTCCCGACATGCTTCACGGGAAGGTGCTTCGTCCTCCGGCTTTTCACGCGACGCTCGATTCAGCGGACACGAAAGAGGCGGAGGGCATGCCCGGCGTCACAGTCGTTCGCGACGGAAACTTCATGGGCGTCGCGGCCCCGAATGAAAGCGACGCCATGCGGGCCGTTGCCGCGATTCGGGCCGAGTGGAAATCCGAGCCCCAACCCTCGAGCCGGGAGATCTTCGATTATTTGAAGAAGAATTCCACGGGAGGCGACGGTCGCTCCGGCTATTCGGTTGGTTCCATGGAGGAAGGTCTGGCGGCCGCCGACAAGAAACTGACACAGAACTACACGGTGGCCTACATCGCCCACGCACCGCTGGAACCGCGCGCCGCGGCGGCGGAGTGGAAAGACGATAAGTTGACCGTGTGGACCGGCTCACAGCGTCCTTTCGGGGTCCGCGCCGAACTCGCCACCGCGTTCCGGATCCCCGAGACAAACGTCCGGGTCATCGTTCCGGATACGGGCGCGGGATATGGCGGCAAACATTCCGGCGAAGCAGCGGTTGAAGCAGCACGACTGGCGAAGGCGGCGGGTAAGCCTGTGAAAGTTGTGTGGACGCGGGAGGAGGAATTCACCTGGGCGTATTTCCGTCCCGCCGGCGCGATCGACATTTCCAGCGGTGCGCGCAGCGACGGGACGATTACGGCGTGGGAATTTCATAATTACAATTCCGGGGGGTCGGGAATCCGCACGCCGTACGAAGTGGCGAACCAGCGGATCGAATTCCATCCCGTCGAGTCGCCGTTGCGGCAGGGCTCGTATCGCGCGCTGGCGGCGACAGCGAACCACTTCGCGCGGGAGACGCATATGGATGAGTTGGCGCGCCTCGTGAAGATGGATCCTTTGGAGTTTCGGCGGAAGAACTTGAAAGACGCGCGTCTCGGCGCCGTCCTCGACGCGGCAGCCCGGTCCTTCGGCTGGGGTAAAACGAAAGCCTCACCCGGACAGGGGTTCGGAATCGCTGGTGGATCGGAGAAAGGTGGCTATGTCGCGACCTGTGCCGCAGTCTCCGTGGATCGCGCGGCGGGCACGGTAAAAGTTGTGCGGGTTGTAACGGCGTTCGAATGCGGCACTATCATCAATCCCGACAATTTGAAGAATCAGGTCGAGGGCGCTGTCATCATGGGGATCGGAGGCGCTCTGTTTGAAGCCATCGAGTTTGAGAATGGCCGGATCCTCAATCCGCATTTCTCCACCTATCGAGTGCCGCGTTTTACTGACGCCCCGGCCCTCGAAACCGTTTTGATTGATCGCAAGGATTTGCCATCCGCCGGCGCGGGAGAGTCTCCGATTTTGACTCTGGCGCCCGCTGTGGGAAATGCGATTTTCGACGCGACCGGTATTCGCCTGCGGTCGCTGCCGATGATTCCCGACGGGCTCAAGCAGGAAGCCTGAGCGGTATGGCCGGGCTTCGAGAACAAGAACCGGCGCTCGCAAAAAACCATCCCCGTATTGTCACAGTGGGGAAACTGGCGGCCCCAACGGGATTCGAACCCGTGTACCCAGATTGAGAATCTGATGTCCTAGGCCTCTAGACGATGGGGCCGTCGAGGTCGGAAAACATGGAGAGAATAGCGAGGCGACCGGGAAAATCAAGCGTTTTGGCGCAGGCGCGTCAGCAGCTTTTCGTGGATGCCGTCGAACTTGCCGTTGGAGAAGACGGCGACGACGTCGCGGTCGTGGAGATTGGGGACGAGGCGGTTGATGATCGCGTCGGCATTGGCGGAATACTCGGCCAACTTGCCGCGGTTGCGGAGGCGCGCGATGATCGCGTCGGGATTCAGGCGCTCGCTCTCCTTGAGTTCCTGCAGCCGATCGACGCGCGAGATGAAGACGCCGTCGGCCAGCGAGAGCGACTCGGTGAGCTCGTGCTGGAAGACGTTGCGGCGGGTCGTGTTGCTGCGCGGCTCGAAGAGCGCCCAGAGTCGGCGGTGCGGATATTTCTCGCGGATGGCGCGGATCGTCTCGGCGATGGCGGTCGGGTGATGGGCGAAGTCGTCGAGCACCGTGACACCCGCCGCTTCGCCGCGGACTTCCATGCGGCGCTTGACGCCGGCAAAGGTGGAGAACCCGCGCTGGATCTGCTCGCGGGACAGGCCCAATTCGGCCGCGCAGATCGCGACAGCAGCGGCGTTGCGTTGATTGTGTTCCCCCGCGAGTGGCACCAGGAAATCAGCGGCGTCGTCTTTTGTGAAGAAGCGAAGGCGGCATTGCGCGCCGTGGACGACTTCGCGGACATTGGCGTCCTCTCCGTTGGCGATGATCAGCCCGCGGCGCGGCACGATGGCGACGAGTTGGCGGAAGGCGCGCTTGACCGCCGCGAGATCGGGAAAAATATCGGCATGATCGAATTCGATGTTGTTGAGGATGACGCTGTCGGGGCGATAGTGGACGAACTTGCTGCGCTTGTCGAAGAACGCGGTGTCGTATTCATCGCCTTCGACGAGGAAGTGTTTCCCCTGCCCCAACCGCGCGCCGCCGGTGAAATTATTGGGAAGGCCGCCGATCAGGAAACCCGGGGACAGGCCCGCGGAATCCATGACCCAGGCGAGCAGCGAGGTGGCGGTCGTCTTGCCGTGCGTGCCGGCGATCACCACCGAGTGTTTGCCACTGAGGAAGCGGTCGCGCACCAGCTCGGGCAGCGAGCAGATGTTGAGACGTTCATCGAGGGCGCGCTCGATTTCGGGATTGCCGCGCTTCATCGCGTTGCCGATGACGATGAGATCGGGATGGTGGTCGAGATTCGATTCGGCGTGGCCGGGCATGATGCGAATGCCGTGGGCTTCGAGGAAGGTGGACATCGGCGGATAGATGTTCTCGTCGCTGCCGGTGACGGCAAAGCCGAGTTCGCGGCAGAGCGCGGCGACAGACGCCATCGCGGTGCCACAAACACCCACGAAATGGATGGTGTTGACCTCCTTCGCGAACATCACTAGGTTCCCCGCGCGAGCTTGTAGCAGAGATGCCGAACTTAATCAATGTTTCTGATTTTGCCCTGGCCAGCACGGTGGAATGCGGGCAGGCGTTTCGCTGGTCGCGGACGGCGGACTGTTGGTTTGAGGGCGTTGTGGGGCGACGGGTGCTGCGGGTGCGCCAACATCCCAATTCCGTGGAATGGGAGGCGCGTCCTCTGGCCGACAAGAAAGTCGTGGCGCGGTATCTGGCGCTGGATGTTTCGCTGCCGGAGATTCTCGCGACATTTCCCGACGATCCACTCTTGCGCAAGGCGGTGAAGGATCATCATGGACTGCGCGTCATTCGCCAGGAACCGTGGGAATGTCTCGCTTCATTCATCGCCAGCTCGTCAAAGCAGATTGTGCAAATTCGGCAGATTGTTAACTTGCTGGCGCGACGTTTCGGCGAGCCGGTCAGCGACGTTCATCACACCTTCCCGACTGTTGCGGCCGTTGCACGGGCGAGTCATCAACAACTCTGGGACTGCAAACTGGGTTTTCGCGCGAAGAACCTGCTCGCGGCCGCGCGGATGATTGACAGTGGGAAACTTGACCTCGACGCACTGACGTCGATGGAATACGCACAAGCGCTGGAAGAGTTGATCCAACTGCCCGGCGTGGGCGAGAAGATCGCCAATTGCACGCTGCTGTTCGCGTGCGGCTTCAACCAGGCCTTTCCGATCGACGTGTGGATTGAGCGCGCGTTGCGCCGGATCTATTTTGGCGACAAACCGCGCGTAACGGCCCGCGAACTTCGGGAATTCGCGCGGACCCATTTCGGCCCGTATGCCGGCTGGGCGCAACAATATCTATTTTTCAGTGAGCGATCGTTGGGTCAGCAGCGCGCGCGCGGTCGCCAGACGCTGCTCAATGCCGGCGCGAAGTGAAATCTGGCGGTCCGTGGTCGCGGTCAGCGCGGACTCGAAGGTGGCGACGGCGCCCTGTAGTTTGCCCTCCTTCACGTAGATGCTCCCGAGCGTGTCGAGATAGTACGCCTGGCGCGACGGCCGGAGAGCGGCGGCTTGCTGGCACAGTTTGGCGGCCTCATCGAGGTTGCTGCCCATCTCCGAATAGGTGTAGGCAAGATTGTTCATGGCATCCGCGTTTTGCGGATCGAGTTCCAGGGCGCGAATGAAAGCAGCCACCGCTTCGCGCAGACGTCGCTGCTTCAGGAGAACGTTCCCCAGGTTCATGCGAAAGTAGGAGTTCTCGGGATGCAATTGCGCGGCGGCGACATAGTGATCGGTGGCAGCTCCCAACACACCGCCACGTTCGAAGAACAGGCCGAGGTCGTTGTGCTCCTCCGCCGCCAAACGCCAGGTCGGCTTCTCGGGCGGACATACCAGCAACGTCCAGTTACCGGCGCGGTCCCAATGCCGCTGAAAATCCTCCAGACGCATCTCGTAGCGCGGCCGTGTGTCGGAATGCACGGTCACCACCTGCCGAAACTTGTCCCAGCCGAGCACCACGAAGTAATGCGGTTGGTCGCCGAATTTTCCGAGCACGAGCAGCGGGACGCCGGCGTCGAGTTTCTGGCGAAGATCGTCGAGCGTCCCGTGGTACTGGCGCACCCAAAGATTGAAGCGGCGGGCGTAATCACCGAGTTCGCTGGTGAGCGTGCCGCCAATGTCGGGCAGGTAGATCGCGCTGGCGATTTCGTCCTGGGTAACGGGATGGCCGTAGTAATTCGCGAGCATCGCCAGGGCCGCCGGGCCGCAATAGTTTGGCTGCTGGGCGATGAAGGGAACATCCAGGACGTCGTCGGCTGCCAGGGCGAAGGACGCGGCTGAGAGCGAGATGGAGAAAACTACCAACGAAAGGGAATGGCGAGTTTTGAACATCAGCCGATACGGAAGGCAATGTCCCGGACGGCTTTCTTGCCGAGACGCTCCTGCACTTTTTGCAGGATCAGCGGTTTGGAGTAGCGCGTGATTTCCTGCAACCACATGGGATGATCACAGCCGACGACCAGCAGGCCGTTCTTGAGACTGACTGGCTGCGCGTGGCGGGCGATGTCGCTGCCCACGATGCTGGGCCAAAGAAAGAAAACTTGCGATTGCTGGAGCCGCTCTTCGAGACCCAGTTGCTTCATCACGAGCGGGACGAGTTGGTTCGCGGAACTCGCGGACTTGTGGCTGTGCGTGTCGGCATTGCCGAAGGATGGCCGCCATTCGTGGAGGACCTGGGCTCGCAAAGCCGGCGTCATTGCGCGTGCGGCTGCGAAGAGGGTTGCGCGGGGGTCGCGGCGGCGGCTTCCACGCCATCACTGCCGATGGCCTCGACGGGGCAGCCTTCCATCGCTTCCTTGCAAAGGGCCTCCTCATCGGGCGACGTCGGCTGCTTGTAGACGTAGCTGTAACCGCCGTCTTCATTGCGCGTGAAATTGTCCGGCGCCGTTTCGCGGCACAGATCGCAGTCGATGCACTGGTCGTCCACGTAGAACTTCCCGGGCACGTTTTCCGGATACCGATTTGCAAATACAGCCATGTTCCCCACTTCTCCGTTAGCAAGGTGATTATAACAGAGCGAAAGGCTGATTCAACAAGAAGTTTGGTCTTGTTGCGGCAAAATTCCCTCACTAACCTGCTCACCCAACAATGACAATTCGCTTTTTAGGCTCCGACGATCTCGCGGTTTACCGGGAATTGCGCCTGGCGGGCTTGAAGGAGTCGCCGACGGCGTTTGGCTCCAGCCACGTGGAAGAGGCGGAGCTGCCGCTGACGGAATTTGCCGCACGACTGCGACCGCCGGACAAGCCGGACAACGGCATCTTCGGCGCATTTGTGGAGGACCGGGGATTGGTGGGCATCCTGGGTTTCGCCAGGGAGTACCGGATCAAGCGGTCGCATATCGCCTTGCTCTGGGGCATGTACGTTTCCCTCGAATTTCGAGGACGGGGGTTTGGCGCGGCCCTCGTCGATGAGGCCATCGCCCACGCGCGAAAGTTGGGCACCGTTCGGCAACTTGTGCTCTCCGTCACCGCGAACAATGTGGTCGCAGCCTCCCTGTATCGTTCGCGTGGATTTGAGCGTTATGGCCGGGAGCGCGACGCAATTTGCATTGACGGCAAATACTTCGATGAGGAGCAAATGGCGCTCTTCTTGAAGTAGGAATAGCTGCATGAAACGGGCAATAAGAGGGTGCGCGATTCTTTTGGGGGCAGCGGTCGGCGTTTACTTCGCGGCGTTTTATCGACCAGGGCCTGTGGAGATTCAGGACGATTTCGAGAAGGGGTTCAGTCCGGTTTGGAGTTGGGAAACACCGCGCCAGGATGCGGCCAGGATTCTGCCGGATCCCTTGCGGCCTGGCAACCATGTGGCCGTCTTCTTCCTCAACCGAAACGATCCTGTCATTCACGACGGGAAGCGGGTGGAGATGGAATTGGGGTGTGTTAGACTGGGAGAAGCCTGGCGCTATGCGTTTGAAACCTGTTTACCGAATGACTACCCGCCCGATCCCTCAGCCGATAACATCGCCCAGTGGCATGACATGCCGGACTTCCTCCTGGGTGAATCCTGGAGAAGTCCGTCCCTCAAGCTCATCATCCGAGACGGCCGGTGGCTCCTCTCGCATCGCTGGTCCTCCGCCAAGGTCAACCGGTTCTTCTGGGAAAAGGCGGCGCGAGATACCGGTGAGGAAATCGATCTCGGGCATGCCGAGAACGGCCAGTGGGTTCGCTGGGAGTTTCGTGTGCTTTGGGCGTGGGATGACGGGGGACGCCTCCAAATCCTGCGTGATGGACAGAGTATCTACAAGAAGCAAGTGCCGACGGCGTATCGCGATTGGAGAGGCCCGTATTTCAAAATGGGCATGTACAAGCCCGACTGGAGCGGCAACCCTAGCCTGTCTTCCGTCAACGAGCGGCACATCTACTTCGACAACGTGGAGGTCAAACGAATCCCGGCGGAGGATGTGCTGGCGGACAAGTAGGAGTGGGGCGCCGTCGTGAAGAGCGAACGGGCCTCTTCACAAGATATGTCAATATTCATCCCTGACCCCTTTCCCAAATGACTTTCTCCCGTCAATCCTGATAGACTACGTGGGATGACGGCCCGGAAAGAAAAGCTCGCGACCGGAGCTTTGCTATGGACATTCTGGTTAGTAGACGCTGCTTCGTTTGGGGCTATAACTGGAAGCCACGGACACATCTCTATCGGCCTAAACGTTGCCGAGCAGTTCGCACTGTTGGTCCTCCTTACTTCGTGGGTCAACAGCGACGCCCAGATGCGGCGTCAGAGTCTTTGTTATGATTTTGACTTCTTTATCTACGTGGCATGGCCGTTCGCGTTGCTTTACTACCTGTTTCTCACTCGCGGACTACGCGGATTCTTGACGCTCCTTGGCTTCGCGATATTTTTCGTCTCTGCGATTCTGACAGGGCATGGTGTTTTGTGGCTCGTGACGCGATGATGCCACGGTCCGATCCATGGGGTTCGGGAATGCGATAAGATTCTTTAACAACAATCTATTAGATCACGACCCGGCCGATGGATACGTTGCTTTTTGCGCCGCCAGATTCGGCGACCAAATTTATTCTGGACATCGCTTTCCGATAGTTGTATAGTGCGAGCATGTTCTCTGATCCTGAGAATATGAGGTTGAGCCGTAGCAGACGTCCGCCCTCCCCGGTCAAAGCAAGCCAGACAGCGACGAGAAACCCTTCGGGCTTCGAGCCCTACAATCGGAACGGCGAACAAGCGCGACAAGATGGCGCAACTTTGTCGCTTCAGGGGAGAAAAAATCCCACATATGTGTTTTTACGAAACGAACCCACCGTTTTTTGAAGCTGTTCTAGATATAAATAGCTATGCATTAGCTGGTTACATAAGAAATGCGATAAAGACTTCGGTGGGTTCGTTTTCGAAAACGAACCCACTTTTAGGGGGTTACGAGGTGTCTTTTAGACGACTATACGGCCCTTTTGAGCGCCTTTTCGATCAATTCGACGCTGCGGGTAGTGGAGCCGACGTTGGCTTGGATGACACGGTGAGCGGCGGCGACGATGGCTTGGCGGCGGTCGGAATTCTCCAGGAGTTCCTCCACGGCACGGCGCAGGGCGTTGGCGTCCGCCACTTGGGTGCACGCGCCGGCGGCGACGAACTGGCGGGCGATGGCCCGGAAATTCTGCATGTTGGGCCCGAAGATAACGGGATGACCGCTGGCGGCGGCTTCGACGATGTTCTGTCCACCCTCCCCCACCAAACTTTTGCCGACGAAGATGGCGGTCGCCACTTTGTAAAACCATTTCAGTTCGCCCGTGGTATTGACGATCAGGCAATCGTACGGCTTGGCGGTCTGTTCGAGGTGCGAGGTGATCTCGGAACGAAGCACGAATTTGATTTGTTTACGCCGCGCGAGGTCCACAACCTCGCGCGTGCGCTCGACGTGGCGCGGGACAATAACGAGGAACAGGCGCGGAAATTTCCGGCGCAGATCGGCGAAGACATCGAACAGGATTTCCTCTTCACCGGGGTGGGTGCTACCCGCGACGAGGATCGGTTGCGCGGGCGAGATGCTGATTTGCTTGAGCAATTGGACCGGATCGACTTTCTGCACGTCGGCATGGGGCATGGAGACGTCGTACTTCATATTGCCGGTCATGTGGACGCGGTCGCGCGGAACGCCGATGGCGGTAAAATTGTCGGCATCCTCCGGGCTTTGCGCGCAGACCAGCGCGAGCTTGTTGAAAACCTGGTGGGTGAGTCGGCCCAGACGTTTGTAGCGGCGCTCGGAACGGAGGGACATGCGACCGTTTACGAGAAACAGGGGCACGCCGCGGCGCGAGGCCATCCAGATGTGGTTGGGCCACAGCTCGGATTCCATGAGGACAATGAACTCTGGTTGGACCAGGTCGTAAGCGCGGCGGACGGACCAGGGGAAATCCTGCGGAAAATACAACAGCTCGACTTCCTGTGGCAGACGTTCGTAGGCGAGCGCGTAGCCCGTCGAGGTCGTGGTGGTTACGACGATACGCAGGTTGGGAAACCTGCGCTGCAAGGCGCCGATGAACAGGAGCGCGACATTCACCTCGCCGACGCTCACCGCCTGAATCCAGCAGCGCGTTTCCTTTTTGACGGCGAGCCGTTCCCGCAAGTCCGCGGAATAAAAACCGAAACGTTGCCAGAAGTTTTCCCGATACTTGCCACGCTTCCACATCTTGTAGAGGAAGAGCGGGCTCATCAGCACGAAGCCCAAGGTGTACAATATTGTGTAGAGCAGGCGAATCACGGGGGAACAATAGCGAAATCGTCGCAGGGTTGCGAAGTGATTTATGCCGAACTTGGTTTCAATCTCCGCTGCTTCTCCCAGCGGACAAAATGGCGCTATTGGGGTCGGGACGGAGGAGCAAAAACCGGCACCAAATCGTCCGAAACTACTGGTTTTTCGGTATGGCACACGAGTTGCGCCAAAAACAGGTTGATGAATCGTGCCCATACCGAGATGCTCGATCTATTGAGCGGTAGTGCCTGCCAGACCGACTCGCACTTTCGTTCCTTGATCGAAAACGCCTCCGACATCATCACCATCCTGGAGGCGGACGGCCGCATCCGCTACGAGAGTCCGTCCCTGGAGCGCATTCTCGGGTACAAGCCTGAGGAATTGATTGGGCGCAGTGCCTTCGAGTTCATCCACCCTGACGATGTCGTCCGGATTCAAAAGATCTTTACCGAATGCCTGATGCGACCCGGTAGCGTCGACTCCGGCGAGTTTCGGTTCCGTCACAAGGACGGTTCCTGGCGAGTCCTCGAAGGGATCGGCAAGAACCTTCTTGAGGATCCCGCCGTCCGGGGAATCATCGTCAACTGCCGTGACATCACGGAGCGCCAGCGGATGGATGAAGCGTTACGCAAGGTGCAGCAACAGCAACGGGCGCTCCTCGACAACATACCCGACCTGGCCTGGGTCAAAGACAAACAGAGCCGCCTCATTGCTGTCAATGAAGCGTTCGCCAAGGTCTTTGGCTTCACCCCCGAGGAAATGGTCGGCAAGACCGATTTTGATTTGGTGCCACGCGAACTGGCGGAGCGCTACATCGCTGACGACAAACAAGTCATGGAACTGCGGCAGCGCAAGCGCATCGAAGAGCCTTTTGTGGACGCTTCGGGGAATAACCGCGCCTGGGTTGAAACCATCAAGTCCGCGTTCCTGAACGACCAGGGAGAGGTTGCCGGGACGACCGGCGTCGCCCGCGACATCACCGAGCGCCAGCAAATGGACCAAGCACTGCGCACGAGCGAAGAACAGTACCGTACTTTGTTCGAGACGATGCGGGAAGCATTCGCCCTGTGCGAGATCATCTGGGACGTGGATGGCAAGCCTTGTGATTATCGTTATTTGGAGGTCAACCCGGCGTTTGAGAAGATCCTGGGCGTCACCCGCAGCCAGGCGATCGGCAAGACCGTGCGAGAAATCTTCCCGCAAGTAGAGGACTATTGGATCGAGATCTACGGCAAGGTCGCCCTCACCAGTCAGCCCACCCGATTTGAGAATTACCTGCGGGCCGTGGACAAACACTTCGAAGTGGCGGCCTTCAGCCCGAAACGCGGCCAATTTGCCGCGGTCTTCTCCGACATCACCGAGCGCAAGCGGACCGACGAGCGTCTCCGCCTCCAAAGCACAGCCCTGGAGGCCGCCGCCAATGGCATCGCTCTCACCGACAGCAAGGGGATGATCCTCTGGATCAACCCGGCCTTCACGAAGTTGACCGGCTACACGGCCACGGAAGCCGTTGGGCAAAGCTCGCGCCTCCTGAAATCGGGCAAGCACGACACGGAATTCTATCGCAACCTTTGGGAGACCGTGAATTCGGGGAAGGTCTGGCACGGCGATATGATCAACCGCCGCAAAGACGGCAGCCTCTACAACGAAGAAATGACGATCACGCCCGTGTGCGACGAGCGCGGTGAAGTCACCTACTTCATCGCGATGAAGCAGGACATCACCGACCGCAAGCAGGCCGAAACATCGCTGCGCGAGAGTGAAGAATTGTTCCGTTCGCTCAGCGTTTCCTCCCCGTTGGGCATTTTTCTCACCGACGTCCAGGGCCGGTTAACCTACGCCAATCCCCGCTGCCGCGAACTCTACGGCTTCACCTTGATGGAGAGCCAGGACGACGGGTGGACAAAGTTCATCCATGTTGACGACCGCGAATGGGTCACTCGGAAGTGGCAGGCGTTCATCAGCGACGGGGTCGATTATTCCGCCGAGTATCGCGTCTGTCATCGCGACGGCAAGGTCCGGTACGTTCACGTGCGCGCCGCCCGGATGCAGTCGGAGCACAACGAGCCGACAGGCTTTGTCGGGACCGTCGAAGATGTTACGGTCCGCAAGCGGTCGGAAGACGATTTGCGGGAGAGTAAACAGCAATTGGAGAAGGCGCTGGAAGAGTTGCAGACGGCCCAACAACAAGTCATCCAACAGGAGCGCCTGCGGGCGCTGGGCACGATGGCCAGCGGCATCGCCCATGATTTCAACAACGCGCTAGCGGCCATCCTCGGTTTCACCGAACTTTTGATCTATCGTCCGGAAACGCTTGCCGATACGGAAAAGACGCTGCGCTTCCTGCAGATGATGAACACGGCGGCCAAGGACGCGGGCAACGTCGTCAATCGACTTCGCGAGTTTTACCGCCAGCGCGAGGAAGGCGAAGTCTTCGTCCCGGTCGATCTCAACTACCTGGCCGAAGAAGCGGTCTCTCTCACCCAGCCGAAATGGAAGAACCAGGCCGAGGCCAACGGCATCGCCATTCACGTGGCCACCGAGTTGGGCAACATTCCCAAGGTCGTTGGCAATGCCGCGGACCTGCGAGAGGCGCTCACCAATCTCATTTTCAACGCCGTTGACGCCATGCCACAAGGCGGAGCGATCACGGTGCGCACCCGTCTCGACAACTCGCGCGTCATCCTCGAGGTCGCCGACACCGGGACGGGTATGAGCGAGGAGGTGCGGACCCGTTGCCTCGAACCTTTCTTCACCACCAAGGGCGACCGCGGCACGGGCCTTGGCTTATCGATGGTCTACGGCATTCTCCAGCGCCATCAAGGCACCATCGACATCCAATCGACGCTCGGGAGTGGCACGACATTCATTCTTTCCCTGCCCATCGGCGTCGAACCACAACCGCCCAAGGAAGCTGACTCCGCCCCGTGCGTACTCCGCCCGCTGCGCGTGCTGTTGGTGGATGACGAGGATCTGGTGCGCCGGATTCTGAATGAGTTCCTGTTAGGTGACAAGCACATCGTGGAAACCGCGGCCAACGGCCAGCAAGCCCTCGACAAATTCCAGCGGGCCGAGTTCGATGTTGTGATTCTTGACCGCGCGATGCCGGATATGAACGGCGACCAGGTCGCGGTGGCCATCAAGCAACTCAAGCCAAGAACACCCATCATTCTACTCACCGGATTCGGCTCCATGATGCAGGCCGCCGGCGAACAACCGCCCGGGGTGGATCTGGTTGTCGGCAAACCCGTCACCATCCTCGGCTTGCGCGAGGCGGTGGCGAAGGTCGTTGCAAAGTATTCCCTTGCCAGTCCCACCACACCCAAACCGTAAGGGTTTCAGTCGGACTTTCCCGCCAGGCTGTCTGCGTACATGCTGGTGATCATGGAGACCAGAATGGCGGCGGCAAACCAATACAACCCCCGTTGCGGCTCGACCTTCGCCAACGGGCCGAGTTTGACGAGCACGATCAGGATCGCTACCACGAACACATCGAGCATCGACCACTTGCCGAGGATCCCCAGCCAATGCAAGACAGTCTTTCGCTTCGCTTCCGCCAGGCGGACGAACCAAACAAACGCCAGCACCGCTAGTTTGAATATCGGAAAGACGATCGAGAAGAAAAACAGGATGGTTGCCAGCGCATACTGCCCCTGCTCCCACAAGCCATGCACGCCGGCGATCACCGAGTACTCATTTTTCCACAGCACCATCTTCTGCACCTTCATCAAGGGCAGCGATAACGCGATCAGCAACAGCGCAAAGGACACCAGGATCAGCAATGGCACTTCAATGCGGCGCGGGTGGCGATCTCTCAGCGATTGCGGCATTCAGCTCCAGAAGATTGAGCGGTTCGCCGGCACTACGGTTTCAAGTCCCCGGAGGCGCGCTCGCGCATGTCCCGGACCGCAAGGATGTATTGGTTCAAACGCTCCACATGATCGGGGACGTGGGCCGTCTTGAACATCGCGCGAACACGAATCAACAGTTCCATCATCGCAAAGGGTTTGCCCAGAAAATCGTCGGCTCCCGCTTCCATGCATTCTTCGAGCCGACCCGCCGCCGTCAGCGACGTGATAATAATGACCGGAATATTCCGCGTTTCCTTGCCCGTTCGAATCGCCTTGCAGAAGGTCAGCCCGTTCAACTTGGGCATATTGACATCGAGCAGGATTAAATCCGGCTTCAACGTCAGCGTCTTCTGGACCGCATCCTTGCCGTCAACCGCCGTATACACCAACGTGTTTTCGAGCACGAGAATGCTCTCCAAAACCTCTCGCATTCCCGGATCGTCGTCGACCACCAAGACTTTTCGTTCGTTCAAGTGAATCCTCGCGCTTATACCGCGTCGCTGTCCCCAAGGCAAGGCTTTCAAAACGCGGGCTGCGGATTACACTGGTTGGTAGGTCGATTCGTCCCCCACCATGTCGTGCGACGGATTACGGAGCGTCACGGATGTAGACGAACCCAGGACGATCCATCCCCGCAGTCGCGAGGGTCGGAGGAAGCGAGTCGAGAAGTAAACTGAGGCAGTACACTGCCAGTGTGTCCCTTTCAGGGTAGTGTCTAGCTCATATGAGCTGCCGGCGCGAAGCTCCGGCAGCTGCTTGAATCAGATGCGAACAAGTAATGCTACGTGCGCCGCCTGCGCTTCGACTGCCACCAGAGGGTGGATAGGCCCAGGCCGGCCAGCAGCAACGTACTGGGTTCGGGCACTGTGAAGGTCCAGGCCATCCCGTACTGCTCGTTCTGAATCGTCGGGCCGCCTTGAGAATCGTACCCCGTATAACCAACCTCGAATTCGTAATACGCCGAGGGCAGGTTGGTGAACCACAGGTGCTCGACATTATCAACGGTGCTGATGGACTGGGCGGTCAATGACACGTTGGTGAACGCGCTGTCCGCGCTGCTGTAGAGGTACAGGTCCAGATTGGCCATGCCGAGCGTGCTATTGGTGCTCGCCACGGCCGCTGCGACATCCCGGTACCAATCCAGCGTTAAAGCCACGGTGCCGCCTACCCTGCCACTCACCTGGTAGATGTTGGTCAAACTCAACTTTACGGTGTTGAAGTCCCAACCCGTTGGGGTGACGGCCGAACCGACGTTTATGATGAACCCATTCGGCTGCAAGGTCGGCGACTTTATGCCGGCATCCATGATGGAGTAGGCGCCGTTAGCGTTGAGCAAGCCGGCTCCCTGATATGGATCCAACGGCTGTTTCACTGACGTAACCCCGCCGGTCAGCGTGCCCTGAAGTCCAGCGGTACCGCCAAAGACCTGTCCCTGACCCCAGCCCGCCAATTTTGTCGCGGAAGTCATCAAGAGGGCCTTCATCACACGGGGATCCTGCGCCTCCGTTGCGACGGCCGGGACCGCTGTAAAACGATTAGAGGCGAATTGCGCCAGCCGGGCGATTACGGAGGCCACGGCTGGAGCGGCAAAACTGGTGCCATTGGCCGTGGCGGTGGTGGTACCGCCCAAAGCGGGGGTTCCGTTCGTCGTCGGCATCTGGATTCCTTCGCCAGGAGCGACGATACTGAGAGCGGATCGGCCATTGGCCAGGTATCCCCGGGAACTGAAAAATGACACGTTCGTGGCCGTCCCTACCGTGGCATTCGTCACGGAGCCGACCGCGATAATATTGTAGGCACCGGCCTGTTCGCCGAGGGAATTAGTTCCTCCATCACTGAAAGCTGCTGAACTGCGGAGATTGGCCTCGTTGCCGGCGGCCACGACGATCGAAACCGCCTTGGTCGAGGCAATGTTATCCATGGCGCGCTCCCAGACGCTGGTGCCCGACGTGTTGTAAGTGCGGACGACGACATCCGTGCCCAAGGGATTGACGTCGATGACCGAGTCGAGGCCGATACTCATGTTGATGACATGCAGATTCGGCTGTGACGCCAGGAAGTTGATCGAATTCACCACATTGGTCTGGAAATCGAGGTTGCGATTGGCCCCACTGAAGTTGGTGACGGCCGCCGCATAGACCTGTGCGCCGATGGCGACGCCGATGGTCGTGGCATCCGTGCTGACCATCACGCCGGCCACTTCGGTGGCGTGGGCGTCAACCAAGCTCGGCCAGGGGGTGGTGCCGGCGAAGATATTGGTCTCCTGAAAGTTCTGGCTCACGAAGAACACATGCGATGTGTCCGGCACATCCGGCTCGATCATGCCAATGGTCTGGCCGCTGCCGTTGAATGCGCCAAACGGCCCGCCAGTGGCGTTCTCCAGCACAACAGAATTGGCATCGGCGCGGGCCTCCACCACGGTGAGGGCGAGCGATAACACGACGAGGCTTGGTAATTGGACGAACCGCCGAATCGCTTTCATGAATTTCCCTTCCATAATCTCTTTTTGTGTTCCGCATCCACTCGCAGGGAATGCCGGGGCACTACATAGGCGGGAAAGAAAGTCCAAACGAGAGACCTGCACGCAATCGAATCAGCCGCCCTAACGCGTTATCCACCGATTCGACGCGCGTCTCCACTCGCCATGGGACGGGGTTAATAACAAAAGCTGCGGCTTAATGCAAGCCTTTTCCTAGCTTACAGGCTCGTTTTGAGTGCCGCAATGTGGAGTGGGCTGTCACTTGCATTTAGTAAGGTGCTGCCAAAATGCGTCACCGTAACGGTTTGGCGTTCCGTCCCGCAAGCAAAGCGAATCCTTTGGCGCATTTCTGCCCTCTGTGATATTGAAACGCCGTGCTGGGACATTGGAAGTAAGGTGTGACAAATGCGCAGAGCGAAAGCGTCCGGACGGCCATGAATTGGGTGGACTGCATCCGACGGCGATTGCGCCCCGAGGAAGTGGTGGCCTTGATTTTCTTGTTCGGGTTCGGCGTGATCGCTGTGGGCTACCGATTCAGCGTGATGTGGGACCCCATCACCGTGCTGGTCTACCTGGCCCCGGCCCTGATGATCGGCGCCATTGCGGCCGCGGGGGAGCGATCAGGGAAAAGATTCTGGCGCGTCGTGCGGGATTTTCTCCCGTTTTTGCTGGTGATCTGGGGATACGAGAACATGCACTTGGTCACCGAGACGCTGCACTTCGAGGACAAGCATCGCTGGCTGATCGCGGCTGATGAATGGATGTTCGGCGGCGTCAATCCCCTGGTCTGGCTCCAACGATGTGTCAGTCCGCTGCTCACCAAGCTGATGTTGGCGGCCTACTCGGGCTATTTTTTCTACACACCCATCCTGGCGATGATGCTCTACCGCCGGGGCCAAATCGACGGCTTTCGTGACACGATGCTGGCGGTGGTGATGACTCTGCTGTTGGGATTTATCGGCTACGTCGCGGTGCCCGCCCTGGATCCGGCGTTTACCATGCGCGACCGTTTCTCCGTCAGCCTGGAGGGATCGCCCATGGCGAAGCGGGCCCTCGACCTGTACCAAATCAGCGCGTTGGCCGTTCCTCGCGATTGTTTTCCCAGTTTGCACACCGCCATTACGCTGGTGACACTGATCTTCGCCTGGCGAATGTGGCGGGGATGCTTTTGGATGCTGCTTCCCTTGGCGGCGGCGCTGGTATTCTCGACGGTCTACCTGCGTTTCCACTACGTGATTGACCTCGTCGCCGCGGTGCCGCTGGCCGTCTTCACTGTCTGGGCAGCCCCGCGACTGAACCGTTGGTGGTACGCCGCGGTGCCGCCCGCCTACGGTGACAACGACGCACGATAGACACGAGCCGGGACGTTGGTGGCCGCGCCCACATCAAGGTAATTGGTAACGACACCCGGAGTGGTGTTATTCGCCACGATGAAAATGTCGACAAATTCATTCGTCAGATGATGGTGCTGGGTTCTCGTAAATTGAGCCTGCAACGCGTTGGTCTGGCCCGGTCCCATCAACCACGTAACGCGCACGTCGTTCCCTTCCTGAGCAACCGAGATAACCCCGAACGCATTGGGGTCGAGCACCACGCTCCCAACCATGAGAGTCCCCCCGGTGTGGACGAGGCTGCTGCAGGTATTCGTCATCACCAGCTTGTCAACCCGCACTACGCCACCACCAAGAATCAACTGGCCGTTCCGAACGTCGATGAATCCCGTGCTGCCAGCATTGGTCACGGTCAACTCACCGCCATCCACCGTGGCGAAGCCGACCGCGGAAGCATCACTGCAATCGCCCAGCGTCATCCCCTCCGAGACGGTAACGGAGCCACTGTTGACCGTAAACGTACCCTCGTCAAAACTGCCCAGTTCAATTACCTTTGCCGCCAGTTGGCCACCGGAAACATCGCATTGCCCATTGTCGTCCACCACCAATGGGGCATTTGTAACGAACAGTTGCCCGCCCGCTATGGATACAGTCGCTTCCGAACCCAACACGCCAATCTGGAGATTGGAACTGAGAATCGAAACGCCACCGTTGATGAACAGCGCGCCCTCTGATTCATTAGCGCCAACATAAACGTCGCGTGCGAGAAACAGCCCGTCGGCAACCGCCAGGCTGCCGACGGATGGGCTACCCACTCCGAGATGCGTCTGGCCATTCGTGACAACGAGCATGCCGCCGTCCAGGGAAACGCTCCCAGAACACTGCTCACCCCCGGCACCGATCCCAAGCTCTCCGCTCAAGGTGACGGTACTATCATTGATCGTTAATTCCCCTTCGCTTTTCGTCCCACCCAAAAACACGTCCGCGGCAAGAAACGTAGCGTTCGACACGGTCAGGTTGCCACTGCTCTCCTGCGCACCTCCGATGTCCGTCTCATCGTTCGTGACGACCAACAGCGCGCCGTTCGCCACCAGCATGCTGCCCGGCGCATCTTGAAAGCCATTGCCAACGGTCAGGGAAGAAGACAGGGTCATCGTTCCCCCGCTGACTTCGATCGTTCCGCTGGAATGGGCCCCCGAGGCAATCGTGACATCCCGGGCTCGCACAACCGCCCGGGAGATCATCAGCAAACCCGCGGCATTGTCATCGGCAACCAGCAGGCTGCAGTTGGTCGTGATCAGCGAGCCGCCGGTAACGACCATCGTGCCGTCATCTTGGAGTTGCCCGCCCGGCAAACCGTCAACAATCAGTGTGGAATTGACGCTGATCAATTTTGATCCTCCCGCGCCGAACGGGGTATCGGGATTGAGGCCGATGGTGAGACCGTTAACAACGTGCAGGGCAACGGCGGCGGTCCTGTCCAGGAAGAGAGTATTGTTGACTCCGCGCTGGGCGCTCACCGTGAGATTGCTGATCAAAAGCGAATTGGGGAATCGGCGGGCCGTGTACGCGTTGATCGTCACCGTCTTGCTGACGGCGTTGCTGATGATCAGGGCTGATTGGTTGATCGAGGGCAAGCCGTTATCCCAACGGTTCGCTCTCTCCCATTTGCCGCCGAAGCGGGAGATCCAACTGTTCGTGGTTTGCGCGCGGGCGACACCCGTCATCGTCAGTGACGCAAGAACGATGAGAGCGCAACCAAATCGACGGCCTGCCAGAATGCTGATCATCATGATAACCCTTGGTAAACCCTAGTGGAGTAGTAGAACAAAGTGCGGTTGGGAAGTCTAGGTAATTGATGGCTTTCTGAGCCATCGTCCCCCCGTTGTCGCGAGGGCCGAGAGGAAAACCCGTCCTCATCGCGTCGGTTTGGCATTCCAGATGGCAAGTGTGTCCGGCGAGCCCTGGCTGCGGACGCCGTTGTCGGTCAGAATTTCTTCCGTGGCCGCGAGCATATCCGCGCGCGGGAACACCTCGGTCTCGCAACCGCGACAGTCAAACTTGATGGCAATGAATTCATCCCGGGAATCGCGCAGGACCTCCACCAAATGACCGAGATTCTTGATCGGGATGCCGTTGACACTTTTCACGACCTGCGTGAACGGGCTCGAATAACCCTTGGAGAGTTTATGTGGAAAGAAGGGCGACGAGACGAGCACCAGGCGCTCACCCTCAAAGGCCGGCTTATCGCCCTCGCGCTTCAAGAGCGGACTGTTCATGGCCATCAGGAAGCCAGCCCAATTGCGGGCGGGGCCGCTGTTCCTCATCAGCCCGCCGACGAATTCTGCTGAGGCGCTCGAAAATACCAGCGGTCCATAAATAAAATACGGCGGGTAATCGCCCCGCCAATCGGGGATGACCAGCGGACGCGTCGCCGTCACCGGCAACTCCACGTGGATCTCCTTGCCCTCTCGCACTATCGTCAGCGGCACTTTCCCATTCTTCGCGATCTTCTGGATCAGGTAGGGGAAACGAACGCGCAGGTTGGCGCCGAGCTTGATCATGCCCTGGTCGTCCACACGCGTGTCGCCAATCTTGGTGATCACATCCCATTCCTTCAGCGGATAATCCGCATCGGTGCTGTCGGGCTTGTGCACGATCATCCCTTCGACCGAGTCGCTGATCTTGAGAAACGCGCGCAGCTTCGGATTCTCCAGCGTTTGCAGTTCATCGAACATCGCCGGCTTGCCGTCGTAATGCCCGTCGGCGATGTCCTGGAGAAACAACTCGATCTCTTCGCAGGGAATGATGTAGCCGATGTTCTCCGCGCTGGTCAGATGGCTGAACGCCAGCCCGATCATCTTATCGCCCACCACCGCCGGCCCGCCGCTGTTGCCGGGGTTGATGGCGGCGTCGATCTGGATGCGCAGGCCGGACACCGGGTAGTTGTAGGCCGTAAACTCGATCCGGGAAACGATGCCTTTCGTGATCGAAAGACTGGTGCCTCCCGTCGGATAACCGTACGCCATCACCGCGTCCTTGATCTCGGGCAGGGCACTCGCGCGCGCCAGCGGCGGATGCGTGTCAAAAAACTTTTCGTCATCGAGCTTCAGCACCGCCAGGTCAATCCCCGGCGCAACCGCTTCCACCGTCGCCGAAATCTTGTCCCCCGCCTGGTTGGCCTGTATTTGCACCTGGCTGGCGTAAAGCACCACGTGGGCGTTGGAAAGAATGCGTTTTCCTTCAATGACCACCCCGCTGCCGGTCACCTCCGTCGGCGCTTGCTTCGTCCACGGCTTGTACGGGTCGGGATAACGCACCGTGGAAAACACCTTCACCACCGAATTCTCCACCGCATCGGGCTTGGCGTCGGCCGGCGCCGACCAGCTGTGTGTTGGTTCTGGTTTTGACCCCTCGGCTCCCGTCTCAGCGACGCCGACAGTGACCGGAAAAAACCCGAGCCCAGCGGCCAGAAGCAGGACCAACCCATGACAACGTGCAAGGAAGTTCATTGACCCTTAAGACAAACTCAATCGCCTCCGATAGCAAGACTCTTTTTCACGGATGTCCTGAGCGAATTGGCGGGCCACGCGGAGACTGTCCTGAGAGAGGCCGAAGGATCCTTGGCCGCGTTGTGCGAATGGACTACACGCCGCTGTCGTCTACGGCAAACGAACCCACTTTTCGATAAAACCGACCTCAAAACACCTCTCCGGTGGGTTCGTTTTGGAAAACGAACCCACCGTTTCTTGACAATTTTTTCCCGCATAACCAATTCTATTGCAAGCAGATAACCCCACTTTTCCCCTCCAAAAACGGTGGGTTCGTTTCGTAAAAACGTATATGGGGGGGCTTTTCTCCCCCTGAAGCGACAAAGTAGCGCCATCTTGTCGCGTCGTGGGTGCCGTCCTCCACCATGGGCAAAGTGCATCACCCCGAAGAATTTCGGGGACAAACCCGATCGCCCCTCCACCCAACCGCATCTTCATCTTCTCCCAGCGAGAGAACATGCCCGTACTATACGTTTATCGTAAAACGATGTCCAGTAGAATTATCGCGGTACGATATATAGTCATGGACGCAAGTGATCCCAACATGGGTTGTCATGCTGAGCTTGTCGAGCCGAGTCCGCGAGACGCCGCTGCCGTTTGCGGCAACCATCTCTGTCGTTTTCGGTTCTTGTCCATCGTCAATTTATGCGTTCCCTGCGCCTACATCAGGAGTTTAATTTGGGAGCGGTTGAAACTGGCTGCCATGACCACTTCTCCACCAACCGAGGGCCAGCAGTTTAGGTCGTCCGTCCCCGGCCTGTTTATCTTCATCCTCGTGGTCAGCTTCGCGATGAGCCTGCCGGTCGCGTTTGTCACCGCAGTGGCGATTCGCTCCCAGATACCTCAAGAGACAGGCGAACCAGTTACCCCCGGTCGAATCCTCTTTGCGATGGCATTGATAGGGCCAATCTATCCGATTCTTTCACTCATCGGCGCCTGCCTGCTCTCCAGGTTCTGCCCCACGACCATTTCCCCCGATGGCGTGACAACGCAGTCCTTTACCGGAGGCCGACGCTTTGTTCGTTGGCAGGATATAACAACGGCAAAAACCCTCCGCGCCCTCAACCTGAAATGGATTCTGGTTTATGCAGTCAACGAGAGCAAAGCCATCCAGGTCCCGCTCTTTCAGCCGCGGTTAGCCGAGTTCATCCAGGAGATCCAGCGCCTCGCTCCTCCCGGCAATCCCATATTGAATCAGTTGCGATGACACCTACCTAGGGCGTTCTGGGCAACTGCTGGCAGCCGGACCAAAGCCCCCACCGTCCCCAGGGGGGTATCGGCAGAAGCGTCCGGTGAGAGCACTACCGCCATTATTTGCGTTATTATTGTAGAACTCATGGGCAATAATGGTGTTATTGCCTTGCAGGCTTGACTTTTAACATAAAATATGCAAAGTTGTGAATTATGATACACAGGCTTGTTATAGAAAACTTCTTCTCTATTGCCGATCGACAAGAGATAGATTTGAGAGTCTCTGCGAATGCACCCGATTTAGAGTGTTTTAGGGGTTCGCGTGCTCTTCCCGATCTACGGTTACCTTTGATCGTCGGGGTCTACGGGCCGAACGCCTCGGGCAAATCCACGGTATTAAGAGCGATAACAGCTACATCCCAGTTTGTTCAATTTAGCTTCAGCGTCCCGCCTAACAGTGCCATCCCTCTTTTTAATCCTTACGCGCACAATAATTGGTGGAATCGTCCCACAAAAATCGCAATCGATTATGATGGGCAGCTTTCGGAAGCTGCAGCAATCTCGGTGTTTCGTTATGAACTTCACGTTGGTCATGAGCCGAACAAATTTGGCAGCAAGGTGAGCTACGAGTCTCTCTCCTACGCACCAAAAGGAAAATTCCGTCGAATATTCGAGCGTCGTGAACAAGAATTCACCTTCGGTCGCGAATTTGAAATAACCGGGAGTGACTCGCGCATACAAAGCATCCGTCCCAACGCTAGCGTGATCAGCACGCTTGCACAGCTCAATCATAAGATATCGAGCGATTTCATTATGATGCTACGAGGATTGCTGACAAACATAAGTGGGTTGGAAAAGATGCAAGTGGGTCTTGGCAACGTGTTGACTTACTACTCCCAGCAGCCCGACTATCTTCAACGCCTGAATCGTGAACTCAGTCGTCTTGATTTGGGATTGGAGGAAATGAAAATACATCCAGGAAATCCAGGCCCGATTGCAATGTTCAAACATTTTGGCCTCGATTGCGATATCGTCCACGCGCAGGAGTCAGCGGGAACTCGTCGGTTTATCGAAATATTTCCTTTGCTTCAATTTGTTTTGGATACCGGAAGCGTGGCCGTAATTGATGAATTAGATACTGACATTCACCCCCTCTTAATCCCTGAATTATTTCGTTGGTTTTACGATCACAAGCGCAATCCGAGTGGAGCGCAACTAATATTCACAGCCCACAATCCTGCAATTCTAGACGAAATGGAAAAGGAGCAGGTTTTCTTTACTGAAAAGCCGAGTGGCAAACCGACACGAGTTTACGGTGCCAGTGAGATCAAGGGTCTGCGCCGCGAACCAAGCCTGATGAAAAAATATCTTTCAGGCGAACTCGGAGCTGTGCCCCACGTCGGCTAATTTATGGCAGTTCCAAGCATTAAGAAGCGTACACGTTTTTTTCTAGCCGTTGAAGGGGAGAGTGAGCAAGCATTTGTAATCTGGTTGCAGAGGCTGTCGGATACGGAGCTTCACATTCATCTCGATAGCTACCCAATTGGCGGTGGCGGATTCAAATCGATGCTAGAGAAGGCGGTGCATCTACATGATCGGAATCGCAGAAATAAAGGTGCCTACCAGAACCGGTTCCTAATAGTGGATGGAGATCGTGCAGCGCGCGGTGACTGGTCAATCGAACAACTGAAACAGGAAGCGGAAAAACATGCGATTGCCGTTTGCGTGCAACGACCCAACCACGAGGGCGTATTATTTAGAATGATGCACGGTAAAGAAAACGAAATTCCTGAAGTTGGTGCGTGCATGGCTAAACTGAAAGCTCACTGGCCGAACTACGAAAAGCCAATGAATGCACTGGCGCTCTCGCGGCAATTCTCAATTGACGATCTCTTGCGGGTAGCAAACGCCGACGCAGATTTGGGAAACCTTTTGAAGGCGATCGGTTTAATGAGAAAGTGACAGGGGAATTCGGGGTCTTCCCGGCCCGCACGAAAAACGAAACCTATCGCCTCCCCCATCCGTCCGCGAAAGCGAAACCCGTGTTTCCCTGGCAAAAAGCGCAATTTGTCACCTATCACTTTCAACACCGCAGCCGGGCGGTTGGTTGTGCCGGAAACACGATGTTTTCACTATCACAGACGGAAATGCTGAATCTACTTGTTCGCAGGCGAACCAGCCGCTGTTGCTGGTTGGCTGTCGCAGTGTTGGCATTGGGCGCACTTGTCGGGCCAGCGCGGGCTGCCGATGACCAACCGCAAACGCCGCCGCGACCAGAACCACTTTCCGGCCGACAAATGATCATTCACGTCCTCAACCGCTGCGGCTACGGTCCGCGTCCCGGCGACGTCGAGCGGGTCGAGAAGATGGGCCTGCCGGCGTACATGAACCAGCAGTTGCATCCCGAGACGATCAACGATTCCGCGCTCCGGACTGAACTCGCCCGGTTCGACATCCTCACCATGAGCGAGACGGACCTGTTCCATGATTTTCGCGACGAGCAACAGGCGAACAAACAACGCCAGATCGACCGGGCGAATGCGGAGAAAACCAGTGCGACCGCCATGACCGGTGCTCCAACCAATTCAGCGACTGCCCAGAATGCCGGCCCGGGCCTGGCCAAGCGGCCCGGTGGCGGGAATGAACCCCCTCGCCGGTCGTTCCTCGCCGTCGCCGAGTTGCAAGACGCTAAGATCATCAGCGCCATCGATTCGCCCCGCCAACTCTACGAGGTGCTTGTCGATTTCTGGAGTAACCATTTCAACATCGATGTCCGCAAGGGTCCCTGTCGCGTCCTCAAGGTCGTCGACGAACGCGACGTCATCCGCCCGCACGTCTTCGGCAAATTCCGCGACCTGCTCGGCGCGTCCGCCAAGAGCCCGGCGATGCTCCATTATCTCGACAACTTCCAGAACTCCGCTCCACGCGAGGTGTCCCCCAACGAACAGCGCCGTCGCCAGCAAGTCGCCCAGCAAACCCCCGGCGCGCCCGTGGAAACCGTCGACAACAAGCCGAAGCAGGTCGGTGGCCTCAATGAGAATTACGCGCGCGAAATCATGGAACTCCACACCTTGGGCGTGGACGGCGGCTACACGCAGAAAGACGTGCAAGAGGTGGCGCGTTGCTTCACCGGTTGGGGCGTCGACCCGCAAACCGGCGAGTTCGCGTTCCAACCGCGCCGCCATGACAATGGCCCGAAAACGGTCCTCGGCCATGACATCCCGGCAAACGGCGGCATCCAGGACGGCGAAACCGTCCTCGACATC
>Ga0207145_1022_pt2 | contig 23450 bp, 30 predicted proteins | sample Alteio_BWMinHeat_35_FD_153578 | JGI IMG/M metagenome (GOLD analysis project Ga0207145, IMG submission 153578) | Enriched cells from forest soil in Barre Woods Harvard Forest LTER site, Petersham, Massachusetts, United States -... | ecosystem: Environmental > Terrestrial > Soil > Temperate forest >...
CGGCCGCGTGGCGCCAATCACGACTCCGAAACCGCCACTGCCTTTCGCCGGTTTCACAACGAACGGCGAGGCCAGCGGTTCGATCAGCCGCGCGTCAAAATTCGGTTCGTTCTCATAGGGCGGCAAGATGATCGTAAGCGGCAATTGGAGTCCGCGCGCGAGAAGTTCGCCGTGGATGTTCGCCTTGTCGATGGACCGGCGATAGTGATGCTGCGAGTTGAGGAACTTCGCGCCCTTCGACTGGAGCAGTTGGTTGAACTTCAGGAAGCGTTCGTCCTCGTCGCTGGCGCGATCGAGGAAGTAAGTGAAATGCCGCTCGCCATTTTGCACTTCGAGAAAAGTTTGTTGGAGGTTGTGGACCCCGACGAGGTAGCAACTCAAACCGGATAGGAGACATGAGCGATCAAGCTGGTTGACAAAATCCTGGTCGAACTGCCAGTTCCAGGCCAATCCGAAATGTATTTCAGTCGAGCGTCGGGCAGTCGTGTCCATTTCCCTCTTGCGTTGTGCAGCAGCTCTTTACAGCAGCTTCCGCACCCAGCGGGCGTACTGAGGGAGGAGCACCGGGCCCTGATTTTGCAGGGGTCGGAGCGTCGTTCAACTCGGGGTATTCGAAAACCTTGCCTTCGTAATTGCGAATAATGACGCGCTGTTTGTCATGCGCCAGCACGTACTCCGGACCGATGGGCACCTTGCCGCCGCCGCCTGGCGCGTCGATGACATACTGCGGCACCGCGTAGCCGGTCGTGTGTCCGCGCAAGGCTTCGATAATCTCGATGCCCTTGCTCACGGTGGTGCGCAGGTGATGCGTGCCCTTGACCGGATCACATTGGTAAATGTAATACGGTCGCACCCGCATCATCAGCAGTTTGTGCACGAGCTTCTTCATGACCGCCGCGTCGTCGTTTACCCCACGTAACAACACGCTTTGGTTCCCCAACGGAATCCCCGCATCGGCCAGCCGACCGCACGCCTCCCTGACTTCGTGCGTGGCCTCCTTCGGGTGATTGGTATGGATGCTCATCCACAAGGGATGGTACTTCCGCAACATCGCGCACAACTCGGGCGTGATGCGTTGTGGCAGGAAAATCGGGATGCGCGTCCCGATGCGCAGAAATTCAACGTGCTTGATCGCGCGCAACTGGCTGAGCACATGTTCGAGCCGCTCGTCGCTGAATAACAATGGATCGCCGCCGCTGAGCAACACGTCGCGCACTTCCGTGTGCTCACGGAGGTAATTGATTGCCGCGTCAAATTCGGTGTGCAGATGCTGTTCGCCCGCGCCACTGACCACGCGGCTGCGCGTGCAATAGCGGCAGTAGGCCGCGCAACGGTCCGTCACCAGAAACAGCACGCGATCCGGGTAGCGGTGCACAAGGCCCGGCACCGGCATGTGTTCGTCCTCGCCGCACGGGTCGGCCATTTCCCACGGGGCGGCGACCATTTCCTCGGCGCGCGGGATGACCTGGGCACGAATCGGGCAGTTCGGATCGCTGACGTCGATGAGGTTGAAAAAGTAGGGAGTGATCGCCATCGCCAGATGGTGGCCCGCGTGGGACACGCCTTCGCGCTCGGTGGACGTCAACGGCATCAACGCCTCCAGCGCTTCCAGCGAGGTGATGCGGTTGCGCAACTGCCACCGCCAGTCGTTCCAGTCCGCATCCGGCACGCGTGCCCAGATGCCCCGTCCCGCGGACGGGAACTGTTCGTCGATAGAAATAGATGAAGATTTCAAGGGAAATGGTTCCAAATTCACGGGGTTGGGATGCTGGGAGGAGGGCGAAAGATTCACGCCGAGCGGTAACGCTTTAGCGCTTGGAATGCCCCACTGTCCCCCAGGCTCGTCGATCTGCATTGCTGCGGGAAGTATAGAACATCAGCGTCCCGTGTCAAGCGGGCGGGAGTTGGGTGGTTCTCAACCTACTAGCTGACGCCGTGGGGCGACCGTTTGCGGCGTCCCAATCTGCCGACGAGAAACGCCAGGCCCAGAAACGTAAGCGCCACAGTACTCGGCTCGGGAACGGAACTGACATTGAGGCTGGCATCCACGCTGACGGCTGATGCGCCCGAGGCGGTGAGCTGGACCACCTGCGACAACGAAAACGGAGTGACGAATGCCAGCGACCCGGAATTGCTGGTCAGGATCGGCAGCGGAACCGTACCGGTCGTTGTCAACTGAGTCGTCAACGTTCCCACGAGGTTGGATGGATCACCAAAGACTTTGTAATTAAGAGTGGTTGGCGCGCCGGAAATGACATGCCCGCTTACCGTGGAATTCAACGTCGCGGGTCCGTGCGTAAAACTAGTGTCGGAAAACGTATAGGTCAGGCTACCGGCACCGGTCGAACTGGCCTGAATGACGAGATCCATTACTGGATTGGTTGAGCTTCCCAGCGCCGGCTTGGTGGCACCAGTAGAAACGGTCAAGCTCCACACCCCCACATTGGTACTTAGCGTCAGCACGCCGACCGCGGGATTCAGGTCGCCCGCGCCATTATCGCTGATGGTAATTACCGGGTCTACTCCATCGTTGATCGACAAGACCGTGGTAGGTGGAATTCCCTGGGCCACTCCTACAACCCCCAAGGACATAACGACGACAACAAAATTCTTCAAATCCCTTTTCATAAGCACCCTGTTCCCCTTGCTTACTAGTTTTCGAACCCGCGCCAGTCTGCCCCCACGGCGTCGTTACAGCAATCGGCAGACGTCTGATTTTTCTGTGGGAAACGTACCTACCCCATATCAGCATTTGTCCGATGGTGGACAAATTCCAAATTTGACTTTTCATATCAATTCCATGAGCATTGCCCTTGAAACTATGACACGGACTTTCACGATCCACTCTCTTTTGGGCATTTGCGTCGGGCTCTTGTTTCTGGCCCAGGGCCACTCGTTGTCTTCTGCGCCTCACCGCGAATTCACGCCGGTGATCCGGCACGGTTCCGGCAAGGCGGCCAACTGGGCCGGGTATGTGGCTGCGGCCGATCTATCAATCCCCCTGAAACATTCCGTGACGGATGTGCAAGGGTCGTGGCGGGTGCCGACTGCTGCTTCCTCGGGCACGCTGGATACTTCATCGGCGATCTGGGTGGGCATTGACGGCGATTTGGACTCGACCGTGGAACAGATCGGCACCGAACAGGATTGGAGTTCGGGGACGCCGGTGTACTTCGCGTGGTTTGAGATGTTTCCCGCGCGCGCATTTCTGATCATGAATGTGCCCATCCAGCCCGGCGATGAAATCAGCGCGGAAGTCCAGTTCGTTGCCAAAAACAAATTCGTCCTCAGTATCAGCAACCTCACGCAGAACGCCGGGTTTTCGATCACCAAGAGACGGTCCGCCCAGCGTACCTCGGCGGAATGGATCGTGGAAGCCCCGTTTTTCCGCCGCATCCTTTCGCTGGCGAATTTCGGAACCGTGACCTTCAGCGGATGCTCGACGACCATTGAAGGCGTCGAGGGCTCAATCAACAGCAACTTATGGCATGAGGAAGCGCTGACGATGGAAAACCCCGTGAGCAGCACGATTCTCGCGCAACCGTCCGGACTTACCGGGAATGGAACTGGATTCACCGTTGACTGGAAGCACCACTGAGATCGTGAACGAAGAAGGCGTCGGCTTACTGGGCGAAGCCGAGGCGGTAATAGCGGGTGGGGAAGATCGCGGCGTTCGGGTCCAACACGGTGACGGTGCCACCGCTGCCCGCAACGTTATTGGTGAAAGTGATCCACTCGCCGTCCACGGCGTTCGTGGTTTCTTGGACGAAATACGCCCGATTCGAGGCGCTAACGAAACTCACCAGAACCTTGCCGCCGATTCTCAGCGTGGTCGGCGTGGGCAAGTCCCTGCCCAGATTGAAGTCGATCACGCTGTAAATCCACTCAAGATTCGCCGAGATGCGAGTGCTATAAAAGGCGCTGGGGACGGGCAGCGCGCCATTGATAGAGATCCAATCCGAGGGACCGGAACCCGTCTGCTGAAACAGTCCACGACGATCCGTCAGCGCTGCGGTGAAGATCGCGCCATCAACGGCGTTGCTGAATTCGCCGTCCACACCGTGGTTGATCCCCGCCAGTTTCCACACGCCATCTTCCTGGATGAACACGCCGCCGCCGGAATCGCCGTCGGAGATGTGACACTCGTTTGACCCGCCGTGGCCGTCAAAGATCATTCGCAGCGTGTCGCCGACGCCGACACCGAGATTAGTGATCGCCGCGACGTCGTTTTCACCCCAACGCTGGACGCCGTCGGGTGCCCCCCAGAACCAACCGTTGGTTTGCCCGCCCACGACGACGGGTGCGCCTCGTTGTGTGCCGCGACCAAAGACGACCAGGTGCTGGTTGATTTCGTCCGACGAGGAATACAGCCGGGCGTAACCGGGAAACGTCTCGCGCACTTGCCAAATGGCGAGGTCGCTGTCGAAGGTCTTGAAGGCGGCAACGGGATGATAGGGACGTCCATTGAAAAGGAAAACGTCATTGGTCGTGCCGCCGACGTGGTTCGCTGTGATGAAGTACTGCGGCGCGATGGGCGTGCCAAGAAAGTTGAGCCAGAGGCCCTGATACTGCCAGCCGCTGTTGGTGAGCGCGCCCACCGGGGCGGACGTATTGTCGCTGGGATCACCGGTCGCCTGGAAGAGCACCGCACCCGCGCGCGGTGCGCCGAGCGCCACCCAGGAAATGCAAAGGCACATAGCACCGAGAGCCCTGCGCAAACGATTTTTTTCACGATTCATAACGAGCGCTGCCGAAGACTTCACCATGACCCTGTACCCCAAGGAGGTACAGGCAAGTTTATCACGCCGAAACTTCCCCGGCCAGCCTATTTCCTTGACGCTGTCTTTGCGGACCGACTAGCATTCTCAGCCATTACTGTGCCTGGCCGGGTGGTGTGCATACGATGAAAAAGGTTATCGCTGTTCTACTTCTGCTGATTGCCGTCGTCACGGCGGCGATCATCTATTTCACGGTTGGCAAACCGGCGCCCCGCGCTGCCACCCTGCTGCCCGAGTCGACCTTGGCTTTTGTTGACATCCCCGACCTGTCGAAATCGCGCGCTGAATTTACCAAGACCGAGTTTTACGCGCTCTGGCACGAACCCGAGGTGCAAGCGTTTCTGACACAGCCACTGGCTGCTCTGCGCGAGGCGTCTACGAGCGTAGGCGCTCCCAAGGACGCCGATACGATTGGCGGCTTGATTTTTGAAGCGATGCAAGGGGAAGTGTTTCTCGCGGTCACACACGTGACCCTCTTCCCCGTGTTCAATCCGGGGCTGGTCGCCGGCGTGGATGTTCGCAGCAAACGCATCGAAGCGATGGCGGGCTTATACAAACTTGAAGGCCAGCTCAAGCACTCGTACCCGAAGGGGACGTTTCAGGACAAAGAATACCTCGGAGTGAAATATACCCTTTGGGAAACCGATCCCGGTTTCCCGGTCTGCCACGCGTTTTTCAATTCGCTGGTTGTTTTCACGTTCGGTGAAGACGCGATGCGAGACATGATCGCCAGTTGGACCGGCCAGGTGCCCCGCGACTTCAAGCGGCTCGCCGATAGCGCAAAGTTCAAGAACGTCCAGCAGCACGCCTCGCCGAACCACGAGTTCCTGGCCTACTTCAATGTCGAAGAGATGCTCAATCTCGTTGGACCGCTCCTCGCGTTTGCACCACAGACCGCGGGCCTATACCAGACATTCTCGCGCACCCAGACCGCGTCCTACAGCCTGACCTTCATGGATCGCGGCATCAATGACGTTGGCTTTGTAAGCTACTCCAGCAGTGCGCCGAAACTCACGCCGCCCTCGCAACGCAAGACGCTCGCCCTGACCGCGCCCGATACACTGGTTTATTCCGTCGGCTCGGCCGACCTGTCAGCCACCTACGATAACGTGATGCAGTCCCTCGCGCAATCGGGCAACGCAGACCTGATCTTCACAGTCGGACAGTTTCAGGACGCGCTCCGCAGCCGCAGCATTCGTATGAGCGAGGACATTTTGCAAAAACTTGGCCCGGAGTTCGCCGTGATCGCCAACTGGCGCGCCAGCGCCCGCTGGCCGGGGGTTGCCATCGTCAGCGAGGTCACCGACGCGGACAAACTCCGTCCCGCGCTCGATGTGGCGATGAATGCGCTGAGGGAAAACCTGGGAGGCACCAACGACAGTTTACCATGGGATGTCACAGAAGCCGCAGGGCAGACGCTCCGCTCCGTCCACATCGGCCGGGCGCTTCCCGCCCCGACGTACGCCCTGACCGATCGGTTTTTCATCCTCGCCAGCGATCCCGACTATGCGCGCGAACTACTCGTTCAAGCGAAAGAGTCGAAGCCTACTCTCGCCACGAGCCCGGTGTATCAACAGTCCATGAAACGCCTGCCCGTGAATGGATCGTCTTATGGCTACGCCGATCTGCAGGGATTGTTCACCTCATTATACGGGCTGATAAAACCGGTCGTGGCCAGAGCTGGCGGCAACCCTTTCATCGATGTCGGCAAGCTTCCACAGTCGGAGACGATTGCCAAACACCTGTTCCCCCTCGTCTCCGCGACGGTGAGCGAGCCGCAGCAGACAACCGCGACATCGTTTTCGCCGTTGGGCAAATCGCTGGCCGTACTGGCCGGCGTCGGTGGGACAGTCTGGGCGGTCAACACCTTCGCGCCACAGTTCCAACAATCCGCTATTCCAATCTGGCCCAAAAAGTCTTCAAGTATGCCCGTTCCTTCGTCGCCAGTCGAAAATCAAACGGGAGCGTCTCAAACTCCAGCGACTCCATGATGCGGTCGCAGTTCTGCGCTGCGATCTGGATACTCTTCTCGAACTGCTCGGCCTCCAGCGTCCGCTGATTCGTCGAGCACAGCAACCAACCACCCGGCGCAACCAGCGGCACCGCCAGCGCCGCCAGTTCCTCGTAGTCGCGCGCCGCCTGGAACACCCGCCCTTTCTTCGTCGTCGAAAACGTCGGCGGGTCGAGAATCACAATGTCCCAATGTTGCCCGCGCTTGGCCAGGCGTTTCAACCACTCAAAAGCGTCCCCGAAAATAAAATCGTGGGCCGCGGGATCGAGATCGTTCGCGTGGAAGTTGTCCTTCCCCCACTCCAGGTAATTCTTCGACAAATCCACGCTCGTCGTCATCGCGCCCGCCTTCGCAGCAGCGACGGAAAACGCGCAGGTGTAAGCAAATGTATTGAGCACCGTCTTTCCCTGCAGTGGCACTGCCAGCAATCGCCGGCGGTTCTCGCGCTGATCGAGAAAGATGCCGCTCGCTAGTCCTTCACCGAAATTGATCAGGTACGTCAGGCCATTTTCGCGAATGGACGCTCGTTGCCCCAGCTCGCTCCCGCAAACCAGTCGCGGCGCCAGCCGCTGTTGCTTGGTCGCCAATTGCGAATAGATCGCCGGCGGTTCACATTCCTTCTGCAAACGCGCGATCAACTCCGCCTCCTGCGCCATCGCGGCCTCGGTTTGCCACTGGACCAGCAACGTCCCTGCATACGAATCGACGATCACCTCCGCAAAACCATCTGCCACTCCGCTGATCAGGCGAAAGGCATTCGTCGATTCACCGAACAAAGGTTCGCGAAACTCCCGGGCGGCCACCAGCGCGTCCACCTCATCGAACGCCCGCGGCACCGACGCCTCGAAGAACACGCGCTCCGCGGACACCGGGTGCTCGAAGCCCAGCTTGTACGCGTGGAGCATCAATCGTGGCGCCGCCTCACCATCGTAGAGTGTATCACCGAGTATCGGGAATCCGCTCTCTGAAGCGTGCCGCCGAATCTGGTGCGTCTTGCCCGTGAGTGGCCGCGCTTGGGTCAGGAAGTGCTCGCCGTGATCATCAATAAACTCAAACTCCGTCACGCAGTTCGGCGACTTCGCCCAAAATTTCTGGCGCGTCGGGCGCACGGCACTTAACAGCAAATACGTCTTCTCAACCGTGTGCTTCTCAAATTGCTTCGTCAGCGATTGATTGGCCCGCTGCGTCTTGCCAAAAACGATTACCCCCGATGTGTCCTTGTCGAGCCGCTGCAGAATGGAAAGGTTCCGCCAGCGCCGCTCGCGCTTCGTCAGCCATTCGTGAATCCCATCCGGCGTGAACCGGTCGGGCTTGTGTGTGTTGATGCCGGAAGGCTTGTTGACGACCAGCAGGTCGTCGTCCTCGAAGAGAATGAGTCCATTCACAAGACGCCGGCGCTCAACCGGGCGGCCAATCCATCGGCCGACCACCGAGCAGATGCAGGTGCAAGTGCGCCACGCTTTCGCCCGCGTGCGCGCCGTTGTTGATCACCAGGCGATAGCCCGTGCCCTCGATGCCTTCCTTCCGCGCGATCTCCGCCGCCACCGTTAGCAAATGCCCCAGCACGGGTTCATCCTCGGCCAGCGCCTCCGACACGCGCGCGATGTCCTTCTTCGGCACGATGAGAATGTGGGTCGATGCCTTCGGTTCGACATCGCGAAACGCCAGCACCCGATCATCCTCGTAAACAATCTTGGCGGGAATCTCCTTGCGGATGATTTTGGCAAAAATGTTGTCGGCCATGGCCACTACTCCACCACGGCGAGCTTCAGGTCCGCGGCCTTGGCCGGCCGCACCCGCGCCACGCGTTCGCGAACATACTCGACAATTTCCTCCGCCAGTTGGCGGCAACCGGAGTTCCAACGGCGCGCGCCGCGCAACTGCATCACGCACGCCCGCAACCCGTCCACCTCGATCACTGAAAGCCGATGGTCCGAGGCCGCCGCCAGTTTGCGATCCAGTTGACGGAAAAATTCGAGCTCAAACGCCGCGCCTATTTTCATCACCAGATCGTTGAGATGAATCGCCGCGCAATGCTCATGCCCGGCGTACGCTTCGGAAATTTTCTGGAAACCCAGCGTCGCCAAAACCGCCACCACGATCTCCACGATCTCGCGGCTGGGAATCACGCAGTCCGAGCGGCACTTCACCGCGTACGCATGCACCGCCGCCGCGACTGACTCCGCCAGCCACCAGTCCGAATGCCCCGCGTGCTCCGCGACATCCTGGATCGACAGCGCCAGCCGCTGTTCGTCGAATGGCGCCATATGGCCGTCCTCAAACTTGACCCAGACCATGTCCTCAAGTGCTTGAATCATGATTTTCCCAACTGCTTGATCTCGTCAATGAACTGCTCCGCATCGCGGAACTGCCGATACACTGACGCGAACCGCACGTACGCCACTTCGTCCAGCTTGCGCAGGTGTTGCATGATGCGTTCGCCGATCTGCTTCGAGGGTACTTCCCGGCCAAATTCATTTTCCAACTCGGTGATCACCCGCTCCGCCAGCAACTCGATATCCTCCGTGCTCACCGGCCGCTTCTCGCACGCCTTCTCCAGGCCCGCCAGCATCTTGCGACGGTCAAATTCCTCGTACTGGTTATTACGCTTCTTCACGCGCAATTTCTCGCGGAAGATCTCCTCGTAGGTCGTGAACCGCGCCCCGCACTTCAGGCACTCCCGCCGCCGCCGGATCAACAACCCGTCGCGGCTGCTGCGCGAATCAATGACTTTATCGTCCACCCCCGTGCATTTCGGACACCGCATAATTTCGTCAAAACCCCTAACTAAAAGCCCTTTGCTACCACGCAGCCCGCCACCGGTCAAGAGGGAACGCTGCGTCAATAGTTTTTCCAAAGCCCTCATGGTTCTTCGTGTAGCCACGGCGCTCTGTCGCCGTGTTCCCCCTGATTGTAGCGAGTGCTGCCCTCGTGGCTTCGTGATGAATCCCCAATTCCGGGAAAACGAACCCGAATTGAAAGCCTGCGTTCTGCCTCGGAAATACCATATGCATAAGCAGTTGCATCCAAAATAGCACCGGTGAAATTCGGGTTCGTTTCGCAGAAACGCATGTTTTCAAGGTTCTCCTTGCCCGCCAGAGCCTCGGCGACAGCGGCCTCGTGACGGCGGACTGAATAACTCATACCCCGCATCCTACAACTATCGGAATACGATGTCCAGCAGAATTCGCCTCTCGCAGAATTGTAGGGCAACCGCTCCGGTTGCCGACGTTGGACGTTGAGCGTTCCGGCGTTTCCCCCTCCCCCATGGGGTGTTGACCCCATAGCAAGCGGATCAGCTCTTCGCGTAGCTTACTATCAGGAATACAGAAAGGTACAATACCATGGGATTAGTCCTATTAATACTGGTCATACTTCTACTCGTCGGCGCACTGCCCACCTGGCCCCACAGCCGAAACTGGGGTTTCTACCCGAGCAGCGGGCTCGGAGTGGTGGTCGTGATCCTCGTCGTGTTGGTTCTGATGGGTCGGTTTTGAGCGAAGTGCAGCATCGTAGGGATAATATGAAACACGTATATCCCTGGTTCATAATCGGCGCGATCGTGTGCACGTGCGCCATCGGGTGGGCCGTCAGTCCTCAGGATTCCACGAATCATCCGGCGGTTTTTCCGCACACCGCTGATCCGACCCCCCTTGGGGATACGAATCAAACGTCGCGGACGACCAACGACGTGACTCTGCCCGCAGTGTATCGGGGGGGCACGACAAACTTCCACGACACCATTGGAACCAATGCCGTCAACCACGGGTATAACAACCCAACACTGACGAACCGGCCAAATCCAAACCTGCAAATGCCCTGACGCCGCCTCCAGGATTCCGGCCCAATTCCTTGCGCAGTCGCCAAATTAGGCGTACAAAACCGTTTGTGAAAGCGCGCATACCGGATGAAAAACGCGCGACCGAATTCCTCGCCAACGAGCGAACGTTTTTGGCGTGGATCAGGACGAGTATCGCGATCATCAGTCTCGGCTTCGTCGTCGCCAAGTTCGGCGTCTGGCTACGCGAACTCTCCGCGCGTCTTGCCCCGGGGGTGCCCGTCCCCAGCACGGGCCTATCCCTGCCGATGGGCATAGCCATGATGGGTCTCGGCGGCGCCCTCTCGGTCCTCGCGGCCTGGCACTACCACCTTGTGAATCTGGCGATTGAACGCGGCGAAGTGCGCGCCAATCGCGGCTTGATCGTGGCCGTAACCGCCGGCGTCGCCCTCCTCGCGCTGATGATGATCGTCTACTTGCTCGTAGCAGAGAAACAGTTCTAACACTCAACCAACCGGAGGAATGTCATGAGCAACGAATGGGGTTTGTGCAAAGAGTGTAAATGGTGGCAGATTGAGCCGGAAGCCAACGTCGCCGACAATACAATGGGATTGTGTATCGATGACGACATGTTCCCGTACAACATAAGGGTTTCCGGCAACAGCGGCTGCAACCACTTCATGCCCGGCACGCCCGCCCGGGCAAAAGGTTCCAGCGGCCAGCCGCCAACGGCTCAGCCGTCGCGATAGTGTAACGGAGCAGCAAGATCGCCTCTCAAGGCGTTACATCGAACCGATAGAACCCTTGCGGCTGGGATGCTCCGCCGAAATTGGTCAGGGTCAGGAGAGCCCCGGGACCGTTGGTCACCGATCCGCCCGAGACATTGACCCAGTTGGTCGGCTTCATCGAACCGCCAAACTGTAATTGATAGGTCTCGCCCGCTATCGACGGGATGGTCAGGACGATATTCGTACCCGATTTCTGGACTCCGGTAATTTGATTGATTGGCCAAGGCGGAGGGCTGAGGGGAACGGAGAATTTGAATACGGTGCCATTGTCGTTCGTCCCGCCGTTTTGGGTCGTCCCGTAGAAATAGCCATCGCTACCCTGCACCAGCCCGGCAACTGGACGGCTCCCATCGTTCGGGTAGCCGGCAAACGGGTAAAGATTCGTGTAGTTGCCGCCGGGACTGATCCGAAACACTATGCCGAGGTTGTTCGTCCCGCCTCCAAAGGCCGTCCCGTAGAAATTGCCGTCGCTGCCCTGTACCAGCCGGGCTTCTGGAGAGTACCCGTCGATCATGGCGCCAGTAAAGGAGTAAAGCTTCGTCTCGCTGCCGCCAGGACTGATCCGAAACACCGTGCCGGCGTAGTCCGTCCCGCCCTCCTCGGTCGTCCCGTAGAAATAGCCATCGCTGCCCTGCACCAGCCCGGCGACTGGAACGGACCCATCATTCGGCGAGCCGTCCAACGAGTAAAGATTCGTATAGCTGCCGCTCGGGCTGATCCGAAACACCGTGCCGCAGCCTGAGGGGCAATTGGCGCTCGCCCCGCCTGCAGAGGCCGTCCCGTAGAAATTGCCATCCCGGCCCTGCACCAGCCCGGCAACTGGACTGTTTCCATCGTTGGGGGGACCAACAAACGAGTAAAGATTTGTCTCGCTGCCGCCGGGACTGATCCGAAACACGGTGCCGTTGAAGTTAACCCCCCCAGTAGCGGTCGTCCCGTAGAAATTGCCGTCGCTGCCCTGCACCAGCCCTGCCTGTGGGCTAAGTCCATCGTAGAGGGTACTGGTGCCAAAGGAGTAAAGATTTGTGTAGGCACCGCTCCGGCTGATCCGAAACACCGTGCCGCCGTAGTCCGTCCCGCCCTCCTTGGTCGTCCCGTAAAGATTGCCATCGCTGCCCTGCACCAGCCCGGCAACTGGAGTGGCCCCATCGTTCGGGGGGCCGACAAAGGAGTAAAGATCCGTGTAGCTGCCGCCGGGACTGATCCGAAACACCGTGCCGAGGTTGCTCGTCCCGCCTCCAGAGGCCGTCCCATAGAAATTGCCGTCGCTGCCCTGCACCAGCCCGGCATCTGGATTCAACCCATCGTTGGGGGAGCCGACAAAGAAATGAAGGTTTGTCTCCGTCTGTGCGTCGACATTGAACGCACCACCAGCCAGCACAACCCACACAATAAATAACGGACTGCGAAAAATCTTCATGGCCCTTAATACAACTTCCCCGAACGGATTGCAAACTACCCGGCAACCACCCCTGTAAGCAAGCAAAATTAGGGTATCGGAGTACGTCGTTTCAGCCGGAGAACCGGAAGGGTTGATTCAATTAGTTCAAATTTAGGGTCACAAGTTATCGCGATTTTCTAGCAGCCGTTTCATGGCTGTCCGCCTTCTCGATAACCCTGGGGCGGCGGCGGCAGATCCAGATTGGTCGCCGGAGTCTCACAGAAGACCGTGTCGTGGAATGGATCTACGAACCAAACGCCATTTACATCACGCTTCACGATGAAATCTCGTAAGTATTTATCCTGCTGGGGGGCGTTGGAATGTTCAGGGATGTACGTCACCACGCCGTTGGTATAGGTGCACTTTCCATCCATGTTGATGTCATAGTAGCGATGTTCTCCGGGCACGAAATCGTGAAGATGCTCGCGGAATTTATGGTCGGCGGTAATCTCCCCGGCGGAATCACCCAAATCAGAATGGGAATAGAATATGCCCACGATCTCGCCGAACTGCGGGTGCGAACCCTCGATCAGCCGAACATAATACAAGTCGGGCTTATCGTCCTTTGACAGTACCAGCGTGTATTTGTGCAGTTGATAACTGTAGGCGTATACCGTTTGGGATCCGGTGTCGGCCTCGATTCTCAGACTTCCATCGGGATCAGCATGATATTTCGCCGAAATCCCCGTGCGCTCGCCGGAATCAACGAGGCAACTTCCGTCAGCTCGAAACTCGATGGCATCCAGCGCATCCATGTCCTTGGGGTGTTCGAACAACACGAATTTCCCGCTGATTGCTTTCGCCGCGCCTCCTCCGCAGGCTGTGATAAAGAGAGCGGTTACTACAGCGATTGCTCGTGTTCGAGTGGTCATAATTTTCGGTGGTGGCGACTCCGCCTATCTTTTAAACAACTTGAAACCGTGTTCGGCAGAAAATCAAATAACCGCTTTGGGGTCAAGTTTCAATATCAGACAATTGGTCGTTATCCCACTAACGATTAACTTTATAAAGTAAAGGGGTCAGGGCTTGACTCTTGATAGCTAGAACGTTCTCTCCCGATCAATCCCACACGCTCCGTTCAACCGATTCATTCCACCAATCGTAAATAAAGTGTCTAACGCTTTACTCCTGACACCTCACAAGGCCACTTTAGTTCCCTCCGAACTGCTTTACCATAGCGCCCCGGTTTCGCCTATGCTATACCTCGCGCGAGCGTCTATGTTGAAACGCCGCACGATGATCGACCTCCTTCTAATCCTTCTTGCCATCATCTTCTTCGTAGTCTGGCTCAGCTGGAACGAACCGCGCATGCTCTATCATCCGTCCCGCGAGTTCGAGCAAACGCCCGACAAACTGGGACTCCACTACGAAAATATCAACCTGACCACTTTCGACGGTGTTAATATCAACGGTTGGTTCGTCCCCGGCGAAAACCTGGCAGAGGACGCGCAGGTCACAAGGCTCACGGTCCTCTTCTTCCACGGCAACGCGGGCAACATCTCCCATCGCCTTGAGAAAATCGGCATCTTCCGCGACCTCGGCGTCGACACGTTCATCATCGATTACCGTGGCTACGGCCGCAGCGAAGGCCAACCGAACGAGCAAGGCACCTACCACGACGCGCAAACTGCTTACGAATACCTGACGCAACAACGCAAGCTCGCCCCGCGCTCCATCGTCACCTATGGCGAATCCCTCGGCTGCGCCATTGCCGCCGATCTCGCGAGCAAAGTGGAAGTCCGCGGGCTTGTCCTGGAAGAAGGGTTCACGTCAACCGCCGACGTCGGCCAGGGAATGTTTCCGTTCCTTCCCGTGCGCCGGCTGGTCCGCAATAAATATGACACCATCAGTAAGCTGCCCGGCATCCATATTCCGCTGCTGATCCTGCACAGCCGGGAAGACACACTCATCAATTTCAGCCATGCGCAACGCCTGTTTGCTGCCGCGAACGACCCCAAACAACTCGTCGAACTCCACGGCGGCCACAATGACGCCTTCGAAGTGAGCGCCCTGACCTACCGCGCCGCCCTCTCAAAATTCTTCGCCACCCTCGAGCGCTAGCTCACGTCCCCTGCCCCGGACCGACCGCCGTCTTGCGCATCGCTAACCACCGTTCCAACGGATACACCAACAGCCACGCCGCAAAAAACACGAGGAACATTCGACCGGTGCACATCAGGTTGTCGAACGTGCAATGATGGAAGGGTTGCAGTAGTCCTTCAGCCAAAACGTCCAGGATCACCGCAGCGCAATAAAACCGTGTAATGAACAAATCCAGCCGTCGCCATTCCTTGACGAGCCAGAATGTCAGGATCGACACAAAGACCGCCGTCGTCACCACGTACTGCCAGTAATCAACAATCGGATTCCACACGAGGTGCGCGCCGGCATTGACCGCCGAAAACCCAATTCCCACCAACAAATCACGCCGCTTCAGCGGCGGCACCGCAGTCGGCGGTCTTTCAGCTTGGTCCATCATTTCTTCGGCACAAACGTTAGAGCCGCGGAGTTGATGCAATAGCGTAGGCCCGTCGGTTTCGGTCCATCCTCAAACACGTGGCCCAGATGCGCTCCGCAACGCGCACAGAGTACTTCGGTGCGGTCCATGCCAAAGGACGTGTCACTCCGCGATTCAATGTTCTCCATCGCCACCGGCTCCCAAAAACTCGGCCAACCGGTCCCCGACTCAAATTTCGTGTCGGACTTGAACAGCGCCGTGCCGCAGCAGACGCAACGGTAAAGACCCGCCTCGTGGTTGTTCCAGTAGCCCGCCGAACAGGCGCGCTCCGTCCCCTCTTGTCGCGTCACTTTGAACTGCTCCGGTGTCAGCTGCTTCATCCACTCCGCATCCGTCTTGACGATCCGGTCGACGGTGACGACCCCCTGTCGCACGCCGGCATCGGTAAACTCTACGATCTGCACTTTTCCACTTCGGTTTATGTTTTGCACTTTGTCCTCTGCGCCGAAGAAGGACCGCGCAAAGCCCGCAACCGCCAACACGGTCACTGCCCCGGCTAATATGTACCAGGCATTGGTTTTCATGGCGTGATCGAACAACTCGGCAGGTTGTGCTTCTCAGCATAACGCTGGTGATACTCTTCCGCACGCCAAAATTCCGTCGCCGGAACAATGGCCGCCGCAATCGGCCTTTCAAATTTGCCTGACACTTGCAACTGGTCCTTGGCCGCCATCGCAATCGTTTCCTGCTCGGGCGTGTGAAAGAAAATAACCGAACGATACTGGCTGGCCAGATCATGGCCGTCGGGGTTGAAGGAAGTCGGGTTATGGATCTGGAAAAATACCGCCACCAATTTCTCGTAGCTGATTTGTGCCGGGTCATAAGTGACCTGGCAAACTTCCATGTGCCCCGTGCGATGCGTCGTCACATCTTCGTACGTGGGGTTCTTCAGCGTACCGCCCATATATCCAACCGCCGTGTCCGTCACGCCCTTCACCTGCCGAAACGCCGCTTCCAGGCCCCAGAAACACCCGGCCCCAAACGTCGCCTTTTCCGTCAGCGCCTTCGCCTCGGTAGAGAGGAGCGCGCCAACGAGAATCATGGCTGCGAGAAGTCCTACACTGTTGCCGCTTCGTTTCATGGCCCGTGACCGTTAGTTGGATGCCTGCCGCGCCAATTCGTTTCGCCGTTCTTGACGCTATGCGGACCACCGCCTAATATCGACCCAACCTACAGATACCTATGGCGGATATTCAACCTTTTCGAGGAGTTCTCTACAATACGCAACGCGTCAAACCCGACGAAGTGCTGACGCAGCCTTACGACAAGATCACGCCCCCGATGCAGGAGCGCTACCAGAAGCTCTCGCCCTACAACCTCGTGCAGATCGAACTCGGCAAGGAAGCCCCCGGCGACTCGGAATCAAATAACAAATACACCCGGGCCCGCGATTTGTATCAAGCGTGGTTGCGCGAAGGCGTCTTGCGTCAGGCTGCGAAACCGGCGCTGTATTACCTCGAACAGACCTTCGCCGCTCCTGACGGCTCCGGGAAACGGATGCGTAAGGCCTTGATCGCCCACGTGCGCCTCCACCGCTGGGACGAGGGCGTGATCCTCCCCCACGAGCACACACTCTCCAAGCCGAAAGCCGACCGCCTGTCGCTGCTGCGCGCCTGCCGTTCGCAACAAGGCCAGATCTTCATGCTGTACCCGCGCCCGCAACGCAATCCCCTCCCCACTCCGAAGGGCGATCCGGCATTGACCGCGACCGACGACTACGGCGTCGTGAACCATCTTTGGGAAATTACGGATCCTGCAGCCATCAAGTCCGCTCAAGATGCCTTGCGCGAGGCAAAGTTTTACATCGCGGATGGGCACCATCGTTACGAGACTGCGCTGGCATACCGCGACGAGTGCCGCGCGGCGGCGGGCCAGACTGATCCGAATGCACCGTCTGAATTCGTGATGGCAACGCTGGTGGACATGAGCGACCCGGGCCTGATCGTCCTGCCAACGCATCGGACTGTCGCCAATCTCAACGGGTTCGACTTGCATCGCTTCCGCGAGCAACTGGCAAAGAACTTCTCCATCGAGCCCTATCCGACGTTGGAGAAACTGCTGACGGCCATGAAAGGCGCTCCGCATCTTATCGGGATGCGCGATGCAGAGAGCTTCTCACTACTGCGCCCGAAGAACCTCGACGCGTTGCGTCCGCTCTTCACCGACAAGCCGCCGCTCTGGCACACCCTCGACGTCGCCATTCTTCACGTCGGGATCCTCGAAGCCCTCCTCGACATCGACGAAGTTCGCCTGCGCGAAGAATCCAATGTCACCTACTGGCGCGAGCCTGAGAAAGCCGCGGAGTTTGTCCAAACGGGCAAGTCGCAGCTTGCATTTTTCCTGAATCCGACGCATGTTGAAGAAGTACAAGCCATTGCGGACGCCCGCTCGCGAATGCCGCAAAAGAGCACAGATTTCTACCCGAAGTTGCTTTCGGGAATTGTGATCAACGATCTGCAGTCCGACAGCGCCGTATAGGGAGAGCGATCGCCATGTTGCCGATCCGGGAGACCAAACAACCGCGTGGCAAAGCCGCCACGAAAGAGGACCTTGATTTCGAGATCAGGTTCTTCGAGGGAATTGCGCACCACGATCCTGATTTCATCGAAGCCCTGCAGATTCTCGGCGATGCGTACACCAAGACGGGACAATGGGAAAAGGGACTCAAGATCGACGAACGGTTGGCCCGTCTTTGTCCCGATAACTCGCTCGTGTTCTACAACCTGGCCTGCAGCTATTCCCTCCTGAAACAGGTGGAAGAAGCCTTCGCCGCTCTCCGCCAGGCGGTCAAGCTCGGCTACGACGATGCCCGCTGGCTCACCAAGGACCCCGACCTCGACAATCTCCGCCAGGACAACCGCTTCGAAAAAATCCGCAGCGACCTTTCCAAGAAACCCAACGGTTGATCACGGTCGGCGGACCAGCCGCACCGCGCGCTCGATGATCGCCTTTGCGACCTCGCTCTTCGGCAGTTCCGGCAGCCGCTCGATTTTTCCTTCGCCGCCGAGGAAGGACGGCCGACTCGTCTCCGCCTCAAACGTGCTGGCATCATTGGCCACGATGAAATCCAGTCCCTTGTGGAGCAGCTTCTGGCGCGCATTCTTTTCGAGATCATCGGTTTCCGCCGCGAAACCAACCAGCACCTGGAGCTTCTTGCTCCGCCCCAATTCCGCGAGAATATCCGGCGTCGGCTCCAATTCCAGCACCCCGCTGAACGCGTCCTTCTTGATTTTCTTCGTCGCCGTCTTCGTTGGTCGGAAATCGCAGACCGCCGCCGCCATGATGCATATGTCCACTGCCTCGAACCGACCCCACACCGCCTTGGCCATCTCCTCCGCCGTCGTCACCGCGACGAACTCGACACCCTTCGGGGGTGTGAGCGCCGTCGGCCCGCTGACGAGCACCACCTGCGACGAGAGCGCACGCGCCACCTCGGCAATCGCATAGCCTATCTTCCCCGATGAACGATTCGAGATATAACGGATGGGATCGAGAAATTCACGGGTCGGTCCCGCGGTAATGAGGAAACGAATGTCGGCCGGCGGTTTCATGTTGCTCGCGTTGTTACCCTTCACTGTGCGAGGTCAGCAACTCTATCCGAGGACTTTCTGGATCTTTTTCACAATCTCATCCACATTCCACAGCCGCCCGATACCTTCGTATCCGCACGCGAGCAAGCCCTTATCGGGTCCAATGAATTCGACGCCACGTGATTGCAGGATTTTCACATTGGCCTGTGTCGCCGGGTGCAGCCACATCTTGCCGTTCATCGCCGGCGCAACGAGCACCTTCGCCTCGGGACGCAACGCCAGCGCAATCGTGCTCAGCGCGTCATCAGCAATCCCGTGGGCGAGCTTGGCCAGGATGTTGGCCGTCGCCGGCGAGATCACGAGCAGATCGGCGGTGTCCGCCAATTGGAGGTGACTCGGCCGCCAATCTCCCTCACCCTCCTCAAATAGATCGATCGTCACGGGATGCTGCGAGAGCGTCTGCAACGTCAGCGGCGTAATAAAATGCGACGCGTCCTTCGTCATCACGCAAAAGACGTCATGGCCGAGCTTCCTGAGTTGGCTCGCCAGGTCGGCGGACTTGTACGCCGCGATGGAGCCCGTGACGCCTAGAAGGATAGTTCTTTTTGCTGCCATGGTCTCCCGTCCTTTGCCATCCGTGTTGCCCGGCATTTCTCGGCGATAATGATCGCCTTGCCCTGCCCAAAATCGTCATCGAGTCGGCCGCTGACAATCACGTAGTCGTACTCCGTCCAATGCTTCATCTCCGCTTGCGCCAGCACCAGCCGCTTGCGGATGGTCTCGTCGCTGTCCGTCCCACGACGGCGCAACCGCGTCTCCAATAGTTCCAGCGACGGTGGCATGAGGAAGATCATCACCAGCGCATCGGGATAGGCAAACGCGCCGCCCCGCACGCACTCAGCGACCTTTTCCGCCCCCTGCACCTCGATATCCAGCAGCACGTCACGCCCCGCGGCCAATTGATCTTCGACAAAATTGCGCGGGGTCCCGTAATAATGACCGTTGTACTTCGCGTACTCAAGAAACTCCCCCGCCGCAATCTTCTTCTCGAAGGCCTCCACACTGAGAAAAAAGTAATCGTGACCGTTCTGTTCGCCCCCGCGCGGCTCGCGCGTCGTGCAGGAGACCGAGTAGACCATGTTCGGCGCCCAGTTCAGCAAGCGCTGGCACAACGAGCTTTTCCCGCCTCCCGAAGGCGCCGAAACAACCAGGATGAGGCCCGTCCGCGGTGGCGTGGAGGAAGACTCGTTCATTCGATGTTCTGGATCTGTTCGCGAATTTTTTCCAGCTCGGCCTTCATCTTGACGACTTGTTGTGAAATCTCCGCGGCGTTCGCTTTGGAACCGATGGTATTGATCTCCCGCCCCATCTCCTGCGCCAGAAAATCCAGGGTGCGCCCGACCGGCTCATTGGATTTGAGGCAATCGCGAAACTGGTTCAGATGGCTGCTGAGCCGCGTGATTTCCTCCGAGATGTCGGCGCGATCGGCGAAGAACACGACCTCCTTCACCAACCGCTCGTCGTCCAGCGAAACATCCAGTCCCGCCTCCTTGATCCGGGCGTGCAATTGTTCCCGATAGCGCGTGGCAATCTCCGGGGCCGCCTTACGGATGAGTTCCAACCCGGCGGTCAGCAAGCCCAGCCGCTCGGCGAGATCGTTGGTGAGAAACTTCCCTTCTTTCTCCCGCATCTTGACCAACCCTCCGATGGCTTTGCGCAGCGCGGTTTCCACGTGGGGCCAAACGCCCTCCGCGTCCACCATCGTCTCCGCGAGCTTCATGACCCCCGGCGCGCGCAGAATCGCGTCCAACGTGAGCGAGCCATTGACTTTTATTTCCTTCTGCAATTTCTGGATCGCGCGGTGGTAAGCCTTCGCCAGCGCCATGTCCAGTTCCACCTGCTCCTCCGCCTTCGCGTTGCTCCGATGGAAGGCCAGCACCACGTTGATGCGCCCGCGCGACAGATGCGCGTTGATCTCGTCGCGGATGCGCGGCTCCAACTCGATGAGCTCTTTCGGCAGGTTGATCGAAATGTCGCTCTGTTTGCGGTTGATCGAATTGAGTTCCACCGTGAATTTGAACCCATCTTTCGCCGCTTCGCCGCGACCATAGCCGGTCATTGATCTCATGCCATCCTCATTTCAATCGAAAATTGCCCAACAAACCAAACAGCGCGGGCCACACAACAAACGTGTACATCGGCAGCCACAGCGCCAGCACTAGAACGGCGCCATCGGGCCCCGGAAACCAGCGCCGTGCTTCGAGCGTAAGCACCACCCCGACAAATACGCCAAACCCAATCAACAACTGGTGCGACGTGATGCTCAGTCGCCAGATCTTCCCGCACCGCGGACAAATCCGCTCCCGACCCCACAAATAATGGGCGAAACTTTGCACCAGCGGAACCAGTTTCTTTTTGCAGTACCGGCATCGAAAATACGGCCTCATAGCTTCAACAACTGCGCCATCTGGCTGACATCCTTGTCGCCACGGCCGCTGAGGTTGATGATCACAATCCCGCCCTTGCCCATCTTCCTGGCGTTCTTCATGACATACGCCACTGCGTGTGCCGACTCGAGCGCCGGAATGATGCCCTCGATTCGCGAACAGAATTTCGCGGCTTCCAGCGCTTCATCGTCCGTCGCGTACGTGTACTCAATGCGCTTCAAATCACGCAGATAACTATGCTCGGGGCCGACCGCCGCGTAATCCAGGCCCGCCGAAACGGAATGTGTGAGCATGATCTGTCCGTCGTCATCCTGCAACACGAACGTACGCGTCCCTTGCAACACGCCCAGCGACCCGCCTTTTTGGAAACGTGCCGCGTGTTTGCCCGCCCGGATTCCTTCGCCGCCGGCTTCGACGCCAACCATCCGCACGCCCTTGTCGTTCAGAAAGGCGTGGAACAACCCGATGGCGTTACTCCCGCCGCCGACGCACGCCACCAGTTTGTCCGGCAACCGCTCTTCCTTCTCCAAAATCTGCCGCCGCGCTTCGCGTCCGATAACGCTTTGAAAATCGCGCACCATCATCGGATACGGATGCGCCCCGAGAACGCTGCCGAGAATATAATGCGTGGTGCGCACGTTCGTCACCCAATCTCGCATCGCTTCGTTGATGGCTTCCTTGAGCGTCTTCTGCCCCGCGTGGACGGCTCGCACCTCGGCTCCCAGCAGCCGCATGCGATAGACATTCAACGACTGGCGTTCCATGTCCACCGCGCCCATGTACACGGCGCATTCCATCCCGAACATCGCCGCCACCGTCGCGGTGGCGACACCATGCTGGCCCGCGCCGGTCTCAGCGATGATGCGGCGCTTGCCCATCCGCTTGGCGAGGAGAATCTGGCCGAGCGTGTTGTTGATCTTGTGCGCGCCCGTGTGGAGGAGGTCTTCGCGCTTGAGATAAATTTTCGGTCCGCCCAACTCGCGGGTCATGCGTTCGGCGAAGTACAGCGGTGTGGGACGGCCTGCGTACTCGCGAAGATAATAGGCCAGTTCGTCGCGAAACCGTTTGTCCCGGCGCGCCTTCTCGTACTCGCGAGTCAACTCGTGCAACGGCTCCATCAACGTTTCCGGCACGAACATGCCGCCGTACAGCCCAAAGTGGCCGCCTTTATCGGGTACAGTTGTCAGGTGCTTTTGCACAATTCGATGAATCTCCGCAGCTTCTCCGGATCTTTCTTCCCAGGCTCGCGCTCCACCCCGCTGGCCACATCCACCGCGTAGGGCCGAACACGGCGTATGGCTTCCTGCACGTTCGCCGTCGTCAAACCGCCCGAAAGAATGATCGGCATCCCGATCTCCTTCGCCTTTGTCGCCAGCGACCAGTCGAACGTCTTGCCCGTGCCACCTCGCGATTCGTCAGTGTAGGTATCCAACAAGAGCGCGTCAACATCGTACTCCGCGGCCAGGCGCAACGACTCCTCATCACGCATACGAATGGCCTTGATCGACTTGGCAGCGAACTTTTGACAGAACCCCGGCGGCTCGTCGCCATGAAATTGCAACACATTGAGTAGGCATTCGCTCAATGCCTTCTCAATCTCGTATTCCAGTTCATCCACAAACACGCCCACCTTGATCACAAACGGCGGCAAGGCATTACAGATGTTGGCTGCGTCGCTCACGGTGATGGTGCGCGGGCTTTTCGCGTAGAAAATAAAACCCAGCGCATCCGCGCCGAGTTCCACGGCCAGCAGCGCGTCATTCAGGTTCGTCGTCCCGCAGATTTTTATCTTGGTGTTCATTTGCCGAGCAACTCTTTCACTTTCCCCACAATATCCCCGCTACGCATCAATGATTCGCCAACAAGGATGGCGTTCGCGCCGGCTTTGGCCACACGTTCAACATCCGCGCGCGCATGGATGCCGCTCTCGGCTACCAACGTGTACTTGCCGCACACTCCCTTTTTTAATTTCGACGCAAGTTTCTCAGTCGTAGCCAGGCTGACCGAAAAATCGCGCAGATCCCGATTATTCACCCCGATAATCTCCGCCCCGGAGGCCAGCGCCCGATCCAGTTCCGCTTCGTCATGGACTTCCATCAGGACCGCCAGTTGCAGTTGCGACGCCAACTCGCGAAACCCCTTCAGTTGCGCGTCATCGA
>Ga0207145_1027_pt1 | contig 23030 bp, 20 predicted proteins | sample Alteio_BWMinHeat_35_FD_153578 | JGI IMG/M metagenome (GOLD analysis project Ga0207145, IMG submission 153578) | Enriched cells from forest soil in Barre Woods Harvard Forest LTER site, Petersham, Massachusetts, United States -... | ecosystem: Environmental > Terrestrial > Soil > Temperate forest >...
CATCACAATCCAGATTATCCAGGCTTTGGGCCGACTCATTCACGCATTTTGCAATGGATAAAGTACTGTGTCGATGAACAAGAGTACGCCGTGGTGAATGTTCATGGCTTGTGGAATGGAAAAGGGAAAACCGATACAGAAGATCGGTTGGCGCAATCAAAAAAAATCAACACATTTATGGCTACAATTGAGGCTCGTAAGATTTTATGCGGTGATTTTAACTTAAAACCGGATACACAGAGCTTAAAAATGCTCGCACGTGATATGCATGACCTTATTGATTTGCATCAAATTACCTCGACGCGCACTAGTTTTTACCCAAAGGAAGAGAAATTTGCTGATTATATTTTTGCTTCTAAGGATATCACTATCAGAAAATTTGAAGTATTAAAAGATGAAGTGTCTGATCATGCGCCTCTCATGCTTGATTTTGTTTGATATGTCTGTGAGGGGTATTCATAGTGAGAGTGTTGTCTAGGCTGAGTGCTTCATCTTCTGTTCATCAACGGGGAGATACACATAATAAATTCGTTGGGTTACGCTTTTTTCAAACAAAAAACGATTTTATGAAATTAATTATAGTCCTTAATAAAGAAATCACACTTGGTCAGGCATTGAATGCGCTTAGCCGCATGATGGTGGGTTTGGGGCATCAATTGCAGGGTGAACCCGACATCAATATATATTTTGGAACCCGAGATCAAGTAAGAAGTTTTCGCACATTGGCCTATAAAATAAGGGGTGGGAAAAATAGTATTTGTTCGGATTTTCCTCATACGATGTCAGGTATGTCTTCTAAGGATGGGTCATTCATAGAGCAAGTACGTAAAACCGCTTCTATTGACGAGAAGGCAATCAATTATTTAGGTTGCTGTTTTCTCTCAGATGCCATGAATCCTCGTTGTTTAAATGAGATAACCACTTCTTGTTTTCAATTAAAGCATTACACACCCTATATCAATCACGAAACAGTTGGTTTTTTGCCGGCCGCTGTCAATCAGCAATATGATGGAAATAAAAAAAGAGTCAGTTTGTTGATGAATACATTTTCTATTGCAGATACTATCAATTACATTGCTCTTGCTTGTTTAGCGCTCGGTCGGCAGGTAAATTTTTCAGAGTTGCATATAATTAATCTGCAAGATAAGAATGGAAACTATCATGGGAATATTTCCCTTCACCCATTAGGCATTTTACGACTTACAAATGTTGAAAGTTATCAGATGCTCACTTCCACCTCAGAAAAATATATCAGCTTGAAAACAATTATCAAAAAAAATGATAAAGGGGAGCCTCTGTTAACTTTGATTTTTGGAGACGATATGGTTGTGGAAAGAATTGTCTCCAACCATCAGACGCGATTATTTTCCGATGCTCTTGGAAAAAACAGTTTAGTACCTGTGATGTCGGAAACAAAGACGATGGGCTGGCTCAAAATGAGACTGTAGCAATCTGGCACAGTATTGTCGGCGTTGCACTGTCGGTGGCATATGCTATTTTGAGCGGCCTTGATGCCTACTCTTAATCCAAAGCAGTTTTCTAGAAGAAAAAATTTATATTGTGAAATTAACTTTCATCATGTAGCATCGCTGCATTAAAATCTACTATTTGTGGAGTGATTTAACGTTATGCACAGTAGTCAAAAACCTATAATTTCGGAACAAGTTAACCAGCCAACTTCTCTCTCCATACAAAAGCTTAATGACTTATTTAACTTTGATTGGAATGATCATCGCACCTTTGAGTCTAATAAAACTAAGGTTGCTGAGCTTGAAAAAATCTTGCCTTCTCTGGACACACTGAACGAAGGAGACAAATATGCATTTGGACAGCTCTGTCTTAAACTTGGCACATTTTATAGTCATATTCAGAGGGCACCGGCTCTTGCTCTTGAAAAACTCCTAATTGCAGAAGCAATACTCACAGGTAATGAATTGGCTTGGACTAAGAATCATATTGCCTTTTCTTTTCAACAGATGCTTGTCATGAATAAAAAAGAAAAAAATGCTGAAGAAATTGGAAAAAATATGGCTTCTGCAATGGAGGGTAGCAAGTTTATTATCGAAAATTTCAGCATGATTGAGAAAGGCGAAGCTATCAAAATCATTGCATTCGCTTATTGTGTTAAAGCTCTTGTGGAATATGAGGCCGGTCACTTAAGTGCTGCCGTTAAAAGCTATCGGTCTGCGCTGGATTTGTATGAGAAATATAGTTTACTCGATGATCAATATGCTAGAGCAAAAAATCGCTATGCACAATTTCTTGTGGAGCAGAAAAACGATCACGAAGCTTTTCGCGCATTCAAAGAACTAGAAATATATTGGTCTTCAAAACACGATCAATGTAATCCTTATCCTGCCAGGTTCTACGCTTCTTATGCTGCATATTTGTCTGTAACAAGCTCTGACAACCTAATGCTCGCACTTGAGAAGTACAAAAAAGCATATGATATTTTACGCATGACTGATGGCGAGCAATCTCAGATCGCCAAAGAAATAGGTCAAAAAATTTTAGATACACAAACAACAATCAATAAACACGCTTTTGATGCAGCATTGGGCGGTGTAGTACAACAGTTGACGACGTTACCTTTTAATGCAAGAGAAGTATTCATTGAAAGTTTTGCTACTCTTCTTCTGCGTGGGTTTGTGCCCATGTCTGGGATGACCGTGCAACAACATATCTCGGCGGACTCCTTGCAACTGGAGCAGTTGAACACACTGACCAATAAAAAAGATGGTTATCAAAATGGAACCGATGCTCGTTATGTGTACCAATTTGCTCGTGAAGCGACATCGGGCGGCGTTGTCCCGGTGTTTCGCAATAAAGTGACTGGTGAGCTTTATATGGCACTGATTTGCAATAAAAGAACGTTGAACTTGGACATGTATAATTGGTCAGCCGGTTATACTGAGGCGCCATTACCAAGTTGGCGCGGTAAATTACACTCTGCAACGGAGCGTGACATTTATTATAATCGAGCCAACATAAAAGAATCTGCTACTAATACGATGAAGAAAGCATTAGAAGCAGCAGATGGCGATTGGAGCAAAGTGAGTTATGATCACAAGCAATTTGAGGCGGGGTTTCAAGCGGACGGTGTTCTTTTGCCAACGATCGATATCAATAGCCTTCATACTGCATCGAGAGAATGTCTTGAAGAAATGAATCTTGATCTTGCTCAATTTCCACAACGGCAAACCTTTCTTATTTCTCATGACAATACAGTTGGTATTTCTCAAGGCGATGCACCGGGACAAACGAGTAATCGCAGTCATCAATACATGGTGTATTTAGGGGAGCTTGATAAGCCGCCAGTCATTCAACCTGGGGATGATGTTGCGATTGCGGATTGGATCCGTGTGAGTAGCATTCAACGTAATAATGCGATGGATTATACCGCGCATGGGAAATCCCTGTGTATTTACATGCTGCGTGGTATTGAGCTAGGGCTGCAAACGTTATGGCATTTTTTACTTCAACAAGCATCCACCCAAGTATCACGGTACAGTGGGAAAGCAATAACGCGTTTTTCTAGCCCTGACAATGTGGTGGCAGAGATTGAACATTATTGTGATAAACACAATATCCATCTTGCGGGGACGAAGATTGTTTATTTTTTACGAAGTATATCGGGCGAGTTACCATCCAAGACGTATACTGGGCAACCCGCGCAAGCCATATTGAATGGCTTGTTAGAAACGGTTACTTATTTGATGAGTCCAAGATTACAGCCAGAAAGTTTTTTAAAGGAAATGAACAAAATAGTCTCCTCTATTGACAGGGCGACCTCCTTAAACATGGCGCAAACAGTCATTAATGACGTGCAGCCTTCACAAGAGAAACAAGCTTCTGCCTTAGTGGCTGCATCCATGTTTACTGCGTCAGAGCAACCATCGCCTGTGTTTTCAGATGTGCCGGCTTCCGCTCCTATGAAAAATAGGTGCACATCCACGGGATGAATTAGCATAAAAAGGGTGCTATAATGCCCGTTTTGAGTAATCTCTTATGCCCTTTACGCATTTACTCGTAGCACTCTTGCTCATCATGATTTGGGGCATTAATCTTATTTTTATTAAAGTGGGACTCGCCGAAGTCTCACCGCTCTTGCTCTGTGCCATACGGTTTTTTTTAGCGAGCATCCCTGCTATTTTCTTTATTAAACCGCCTGCTGCTCCATTCAAAATGGTCGCTTTATACGGCTTGGTGATGTTTGCCCTACAATTTTCATTTATTTTTACCGGGATGAATGTCGGCATGACTGCGGGGATGACGTCGGTCATCATGCAGGTTCAAGTCTTTTTTAGCATGCTGTTTGCAGCCATTTTACTGTCTGAGCGTCCCTCGGCAAAACAAATCATAGGCGCGCTGATTTCTTTTTCTGGCATTGTGTTACTCGCCATGCATGTTGATCAAACGATGTCGTTGCTAGGGTTTATGTGTGTGATAGCAGGAGCGGCCTCTTGGGGAATGGGTAATCTCATTAGCAAAAAATTAAAAACAGTAAATATGCTAGCCTTAGTTGTCTGGGGCAGTTTTGTGGCATGTTGTCCCATGTTCATTCTTTCCTTCCTCATTGAGGGAACGGATAGCATCCTATACACCTATCATCATTTAACGTGGCTCGGCGGTACTTCTATTTTGTATATTGTGTATATGTCAACCTTAGCCGGGTATGGCATATGGAATTGGTTGCTCAGCCATCATCCTGTCAGTGTGGTAGCACCTTTCACCTTGCTTATTCCTATCGTTGCCACCTTCAGCTCGGTATTGATTTTGGATGAAACGCTTAACAGTTGGAAATTAGGCGCGGGCGCACTCGTCATTGGCGGCCTGGTGTTTACTGTATTTGGTAAACCATTTTCATTGAGAAGATTATTTTTTTGACGCCGCCTGACAGGTGACGCAGCGCACACTAACATTGACTTACTGCGTGTCTTCCTATAGATTGCCCGCCAGCATTACATCACACGATATATAGCGTTTATTGTCGCGGAAAATGGGAAATAGGTCCTTTGAAAAAACGGATAGGGGTGGTGTTACTAACCCTAGCACCAGTCTTGCATGCTGCTCCTTCTATTGGCTCGTCCACCGTTGGGTTTATTGACTTTCTGGTATGGCAGGTTCGGGAAAGCGGCGCGGACAATTGGGCACAAGTCATTAATACATCTGCAGTGGGAACATCCGCCTACTTGGTGGATGCTCCCTTTGCTTGGAATACGGGTGTCAGGGTTGGCGTCGATCATCAGTGCAGCCAATACCCATTTGATATCTTATTTGCTTATACGCATTATCAAGCGTATGCATCCAATCAGGCCTCCGGTACGGTTGCGTCAGCGTTTGACGGTGGTTATTTTGTTGATAATACCGATGGGGCGATGTTAGGGCTAACCTACAATAATGCAAATGTGAAGTGGCAGATTTTCTATAACACGGCGGATGTTAATCTTGGCCAACACGTTGAGATAGATCCTGTGTTACAACTACATCCCTATATTGGTCTTAAAGCAGCGTCTATTAATCAGAAAATCTTTACTAATTGGCTGACACCCACAATCCCCACCAATTTTACTTCTGCCATTGAAAATCTTAGAAATGATTTTCTAGGTATTGGACCGACACTCGGTGTTGATACGACGTGGATGATGTATCGTTCTGCCAACCATTCCGTTGGTTTGATTGGTAATATCGCTGGCGGGTTGCTAGCAGGACATTGGAATTTTCATGAGGTGTTTGTGAACAATACAGGTGTCACAATTATCACCCATGTTGCTGGTGTGAATGGTGCGGCCCCGGTAGCTATTGGGCTCTTGGGATTACAATGGGCTATGCAATTTGGAACATCCACAATCAGTGCCAGCTTGGGGTATGAAGCGCAAATGTGGTTCAACCAAGAGCAATTTTATTCATTAAGTATGGGTAGAGCAAATAGACCTGTTTCAATCCAAGGCGGCAACTTAGAGGTTCGATATCATTTTTAAATAAGATTTTCGATGAAAAAGTATAGTCATTACATATTGCTTTTGCTGCTCTGTTTGCACACGCTGGTTGCAAGCGCTGCCTCTGTGCAACCCTTTGTTGATTTACTGGGTTGGCATGCGACAGAATCTAATACGAGTTGGGCGACGACGATCTCGAAGCCGAATGGTCAGACCCATATCACGCCAAGCGGTATCTCTTTTAATACCGGGTTGGGCGTGAAGGCGGGTGTGTTGTATGCACCAGAAGATACGTTTTTTGATACGACATTCTATTGGACGTATTTTCCAACCAGTGCAACGAAAACAATTCCGACGGTGATAGGGCAGGTGGTGTCTTCGTTATTTTTTAGCGGTTCTTATTTTATTGCCAAAGATATCTTTGCAGGTGCCAATGCGAATTGGCAATTAACGCTGAATATGTTTGATTTGTTAGCCAGTCATGCTTTTAAGCCAAGCTCATCACTGGCTATTACACCTAAAGTAGGTATGAAAGGGGGTTCCATTTATCAAGCAATTAATGTGACCTGGGATGCAGTTATTGCGACGGCAAATGAAAAAGTTACCAATAATTTTACTGGCTTTGGTCCTAGTGTTGGAGTGGCTGCCAAATGGAATTTTTATCAAGACTTCAGCGTGGTCGGAGACGTTTCTTCAGCGTTTATGTATGGGCGATGGAACAACAAAGATAGCTTTAACAGGCCGCCAGCACTGTTTGGGTTAATTCCGCAACAAACGATTGTGACGACGATGAATCAAGCTCAGCTGGGGACGCTGATGATGGATTATTATCTTGGCTTGGAGTGGCTGCACCAAGGCCGATCAAAAGTGACTGTCAAAATAGGATATGAGATGCAATATTGGGCTGATCAACTACGATTGATTGCAATTCAGCAACTCCCAACGCTTGGTGACTTGACAATAGAGGGTGCAACATGCGGCATATCCATAGACTTATAATAGCAGCCACTCTGTTAGTGTCCTGCAATGTGTTTGCATGGGATGTTTTCATCGATGGAGTGGATTGGCGTATTACAGAGACAGACGATTGGGCGTATGTGAATAGCGAAACCTTGCCGCAGCAAACAATAGCGTACCAAACAATTGATTTCAGTTATACGCCTGGTTTTAGAATAGGCACTATCTATCGCAGTACTTGGGATGCGTTGCTTTCATACACGAGAGTGTATGCGACAGCTAACGAATCAGCAGTCGGCAATATTCAGCCTGCCTTTCTGGGTAGTGTCAATGCAAAACCAAGTACTTCTTATTTATATCAATCAGGGCAAGTGCGTCAAACGGTTGATTATAATATTGTGGACTTGAATGTGGGTAAGCAGTTTCATTTGGCGGGTGCATTCATGGTGCATCCTATCGTTGGGTTGATGGGTGGGTGGATCAATCAAGCGTTTTATGCGAGTTATCAGGGCAGCACTTCGTCACAAGAAAAAATTGTTAATAATTTTGCTGGCCTTGGTCCCAAAGCAGGGATGGATATTACTATCGGTCTTTATCACTATCATGATGATGAGGTGAGTCTGATTGGCACATTTGCTGCCTCGTATTTATTGGGGCATTGGAATGTCAGCGATGTCACGACGGTGGTTCCGCCGCAGACTATCGTGATCGATGGCATTAGTCGCAGCATGGGTGCATTAACGTTGCAAGGTGGTATGGGATTTCAGGTACAGCATAAAAATATTGCGATTAAACTGGTATACGAGATCAATGATTGGTTTGATCAAGCGCAATTTTTTGATAATGACACTGGTGCGCATAATAATGACTTAATCCTGCAAGGGTTGACGTTGGGCATTTCCTGCTAAGGGAAGTGGTGCCCATGATTATATTCATACAGCTTGAATCCAGCCAGTAGGGATATTCTCAGCTACTGCTTCTGCCGTATCCGCAATCTCAGAAGGCGGCGTCCCAAAAAAACCAAGCACCCCTAAGGCGGCGCTTGCGAAACCCACGGCAGGCATCGCGTTGAACGTTCCTAGGAAAATCGCACACATAATATGTGCTCCCGTGATCAGTCCTGCTGGAACCGCCATCAATACCATGGCAACGCTAAAACTTCCAAGTGCAAGAAACAGTAATGTTGCTGCAATGCATACGGCGGCTATTCCAACATCATTCCAACTGGGGTGATCATTTTCCTCTTTGGCTATTTTTTTTGCTTCATCTGCAATCCCCATAAAGTCTTCTGCCTTCCAGGATATCCCGTTCGCTGCATTTTCAATGATACTGAGCCAACCATGTATTTTTTCTAATTTCATTTTTAAGTGCTCGCGGTCTTCTCTGCCAGCCTGGAACGCCCGCTGCACCCTCCGATGTTCCTCAAGGATGGCGCCATGTAATGAGTGTAAGTGGAACCACACATCCTTGTTTCCTGGCCTGGTTTTGGCATACAGCGTTTTCCGTAGTTCATACTGTACTGCTCGGTCCAATCCCATTTTTACGCAAAACAATTTACAGTGATAGCTATCCAAGGCAGCATTGTACTGCTCATTTACCGTCTGTGTGATGAGTAATTTTTCTAACGCCTTTTGCAGCACGGCACGCTGCTCATTGACAGTCAGCGACGCGTCCAGTGAGAAGCCTGTTATCATCACCTGTATTAACGATGCTTGCGATACACCAACGGATGATAAGGCGGGCACTAGCTCCAGCATTTCCTTAAAACATGACAGTAAGGTTACCAATACTGGACCTGCTTGAGTACGGTAAAGTACTGAGTGGCGAATGGACACATCATAATAGACAGCATTGTGGTACGCGTGCCAAAACGCACTCAAATCACCCGTTCTGAGAGCTTCTTCGAGTAATGTAAGCAATTCTGCGCGTGCTATTTCCTTTTTTGAGTAGGAAACCGCAGTTCTTGTATTCAACATGCCTTGCCCCTCGTCGATAATTTATGTGTAGAAATTATACATAAATAACATTAAGGGAATATTAAGGCGCACTCTATAAAACTGAATTATTTTTATCTTGATGATTAGTATAGGGTTTTGTTGTTATGATCGGGTGGTTTTATTCAGATCAACGGTGGTTTCAACGCGTGTTAGCCTGCAGGCATTCCCGCTAAGAAACGCGGAAATGCCTTCCTTGTTTATATGCTGCGCACAAGCAAAGCTTGTGCTTGCACTTAAAGGGGGGAGAGCGAAGCGAGGGGGAAGCGAAGCGCGCGGTTCTCCCCTTTAAGAATACCCCATCGCGTAAGGTTAGCGGGAACCGCTGGTTAACCTGTTATATTTAGCGGTTATCAGTCTCCAGATTGGCATGTTACTCTATGGTATTGTGTGAGGTAAGTATAGGCTCATTCACATGCCAGTCTCCCCGCAGGAAGCTCCCAATTCTCCCCCAGAAGAACGTATTCGACATGGACGGATGCGGTTTATTGCCATGGTCATTGCCTATACTCTGGGAAATTTTAACGATAACTTCAATAAACAGGCGGTCAGTCTGTTGGCCCTGACCTATCACCATACCAGTCTGCAAGGATGGATAGGGATTGCATTCACGATACCGTTTCTCTTGTTTGCTGCACCAGCGGGTTGGTTGGCAGATCGCTTTCCCAGGCGACGTGTCATTATTCTGGCAAAAATGCTAGAGGTTGTTTTACTGGGCATGGGTGGCGTCGGCATCATGACTCTGAATTGGTCGTTCATTCTCATAGTAGTATTTTTTATGGCCATTCAAGCCACTATTTTCGGCACATCGCTTACTGGTTCCATTCCTGATGTGTTTCCAGAGAAGGAGGTGGTGCATGCGAATGCTCGTCTTACTTCTGCAACCACGGCGGGGATTCTGTTAGGAGTCGTTGCAGCGGGATTGGCACTGAATTTCAAGGGGATGTTCCACGGTCTGCCGCAGGGTCGTCTTATTGCTGCCAGCATGATGATCATTGTCTCGATTATCGGGTTGATTGCCAGTTTCGGCGCGCCGCGCTGTCCGGCGGGTAATCCGAAGGCACCTTTTCCATGGGCGGGTCCCATCGATTCAATAAAAAATCTGTGGGAGTTACGAACGGATCGTTTGCTGATAGCAGCCATTCTCAGCAACGCTTATTTTTGGTTTATAGCAGCCTTGCAGGTACTCTTTATTAACAAAATGGGCATCATACAGTTCGGGTTAGACTATGCTGCCACGAGCTATCTGGCGCTCGCCGAACTGCTGGGTGTGACCTTGGGGGCCATCGTAGCGGGCAACCTTGTCGCGAAAGATAATGGCTTGTGGGTGACACCAATGGCGGCGATGGGGCTGGCTCTTTTTTTATGCTTGATCGGTATCTCTCCGATTTTTCCATTACACCTGCGATTGATCTATGTGCTTGCGATGCTCGTCTGTGCAGGGGTAGCTGGCGGCATTATGATGGTACCGCTTGGAAGTTTTTTTCAAACACGGCCGCTCCCTGAGAGACGCGGGCGTGTGATTGCTGTATCCTGGTTTACCTGGTCTGTCGGCATCGTGTTGGGGAGTGGCTTGTATCTTCCCTTAGAAAAATCCCTGGAATCGACTATTGTCTTTATCCTGATGGGGATGTTCACACTGCCGGTTGCGATGTTAATGTCAGTGGTTTTCATGCGTCGAAAACCAATGCCGTAGATGCACATGACAGATATATCCGGGCGATTAAGCGGTTCTGGAATCACGCTTGATTAGGACGCTGTTATGCTGCCATTTGGTTTTATTTCTCTATACAGGGTCTCTCCTTCATTCTCACGGCAGTAATTATACCCGGCGAATAAACCAACCCCACTGGCTGCTATGGAGACGCCTATGGGAACACTCCACATCGTGAGTAACCCTAACAGAGCGATTAGCATACCGGTGATAGCAATCAGTGCGCTAAGAATCATGACGATGTTTGGCAGCATGGAACAGAGGGTGTCTATGGATGTCTCTTTGGATGCTGCTAGAGCGGCTATGTGCTGTGTTAAATGGATTCTTCCAGGGTCATCTGGCTCGCCCATGCATTTACGGAAGTTATGGAGTCTGTTTTGAAGGCTTATAAATATGAGGTTCTGATCAAATTCCGGATGGTGTGGTGATGCAGGGATGAGGCAAAGATACACGTCGAGTAATATCATGTAGGATGCATGGTCTTCCGCCAGGAAGTTTTTGCAGAATGCGTCAAACAATCGGATAACAGCGATTTGTTTTTTAGATAATATCGACGCAGTCTCTTCATTTTTCAACAGTGTGTTGTGAATGATCTCAGTAATATTTTTACAAAGAGGTTCGTTATTCCTTAGGCAGGAATAATCATAGATATCATCCATGTCACATTTATGTGCATATAGTAACTGCAGCGTTTCAATATGCCCTCCTTCCACTGCAGCAAGAAAAGCACTGCGTTTCGTCACGGCAGAAATAATGTGTGACCCTGTCAAGTCCCTTGAACGAACGTGCGATAATATTAGTTTCGCTATAGGAGTATCTCCACGCTGAGCTGCTTCCAACAAAACATTTCTTAGTATATCAGGCACGCCCCAATGTTTGCGATTGGCCAATAAGCGTTCGACAATCGCAGGGAGGAGGTGTTTGATAGCAAGCTCAATTGCTGTTACATAGTCTTTATCAGGTATTGACTCTGTGTTACTCATTGTTTCTGAATGCGTAGCGAATAACCAATTGACAACAGCAATCTGCTGATGTGTGATAGCCGGTATCAAGATGTAATGAAACAATAGAGCAAATAGAGGAGATAGCCCTTTAGGAGAGCGAGCATTATCGAGAAGGAGTTGGTTAAGTATCTCAATATGCCCATGTGCGGCTGCTTCACGGAAAGCAAAGCATATAGCTCTTGCATCAGGGGGGTTGCTCCCTTGGAGAAATTCTTCAACTATTTTTGCATCACCATACCTAGCGGATGTCCAAATGGTGGGAATATAGGGACAAGCTTGTGATCTGATACGCTCGATAAGCTCATTAGGAATCGGAGTGTCACTTAGTTGATTCCTTTTCGCCAAATAATAAAAATACGAACAGTGTGATATGCTGCTCTCATTCACGCTATCTATCCTGTCTTTCAGCCTTTCAACCATCATCTCTTGTAACGCATCAAACTTTAAAAATCGACGCGTATGCTGATGATTCATGAACAAAGCTAGAATGTCTGCATCATTCCGTTTGAGGAGATAGTCAAAGATATCGTGCAATCTATCGGGCTTCATCCAATCCCTGGGTTTATCCAATAAACATTTGATTGTATCAAGGGTCGCCTGTCCTATAATCGCAGCAAAAATATTGTTCGCATAGACAAACTCATTAATCAACTCTGCATGCTGAGTGAATACCCAATCGATAATAGTAGTCTGATTATGTTCTGTGGCATCTCTCAATATTTGACGCAACCAGTTTTCAAAAAAATCTTCCTCAGGACACTGATCCAATGCTAATAGCGCCTGCACTATCTCGAGATGGCCGCGTATGGTGGCTGACTTGAGGAAAAACCGGCTCTGCTTAGGAGGGCAGCGTGGAAATAGTTCCCTGACGGCGTCTACATGCCCAAGTCGAATCGCTAAATAAATAAGGCCGTTTAGGTTGCCCGGGTGAATAGAGCCTCCCTGTAGAAGGGTCCTGATGGTTTGTATATCATTTCGTTTAATCGCGATGAGAATGCCAGCTTGAATATCAGACACCTGCATCACAGGGGTATTGATCGCCTTGATCATGTCATCCAGCTGAGTGAGCATATCATCATTTTGCCCAAGCTCGTCTGAACTCCAGCTCAGATATGGATACTGCATGAATAGGGTCAGTATGTCTGGATCGTTACGTTTCAGAAGGTCGTTGAAAATAGAAGAGTCAATATGAAAAGTAGCAGGTTGTGAGGATGCATGCTGCAATAACGAGCGGACAATAGCTGGGGTACAATACTCTGCTGCGTGGTGAATGATGGCATACTTATACAGATACCCAATGTCATCACACCACACCTTGGGTAATAGCATCTCAATGTTCTGGATGTCATTGTTTTCTAATGCTTGCTGAAAATGCTGATACTTCTGCCTATCAGTCTCAACATATTGTCGTAGCGTGTCGTCACAATGAGATAATAAAAGGTCTAGAATTTTTAGGTGATCATCAGGATATTCCGCTGCTATTGCCATAGCCGCCCGTTTTACAGCCAGACGAAGAATTTCATTATTATTTGCAGTCAGGTCAACAGACGGCTCCTGTAAAAGACGTTCGACAGCATCGGGATCCCCGGCTGTTATGGCATCTAACAGTGCCTTGTGATTTGTCGGCTGAGCAGAGGCGTGCATGCGTTATACCCGTGTGTGGATGATGGTGCATAGGATAACACCCTTAGCTTAAGGTTTTATTAACTCGGTTCTAAAAATCGCACTATTTTATCCTGTTGATAAATAAAATAAAATATTCCAAGAGTCAACAATGCTATGCTGCCTTTTCTCTTGGGTGAATTGTCTTGTAGATTTTGCGAGAAGATTCTAGCATAGTCTTTTCAAGATCATATGCGGCTTGTAAATTCATCCAGAATCTCGCTTCCATTTTAAAATACCGCCCTAGCCGGATGGCCGTATCTGCTGTGATTGATCGCTTTCCGCGTATAATCTCACTAATGCGTATGTGGCTTACATGTAATTCTTTTGCTAGCCTGTACTGAGAAATTCCCATAGGATTTAGGAATTCTTCAAGTAATATTTCGCCAGGATGTATCAGTAGTAAACTGCGTTTAGTCATAGCTCACCTCAATGGTAGTCGATTATTTCAACGTCAAATGCATTGCCATGGCTCCAAGTAAAGCAAATGCGCCACTGATCATTTACTCGAATACTATACTGGCCTTTGCGATTACCTTTTAATGCTTCTAGCCTATTTCCGGGTGGGATTCTTAATGTTTCAAGCACTGTTGCTGCATCCAACATCTTAAGTTTTCGTAAAGTGACGCGTTGGATATTGATCGGTAATTTTTTAATGAATTTCCCATGAAATAGACCTTCTGTTTGTTTGCATTTAAATGTCTTTATCATGGGGAAATATTATCTGATTGAAATAGTATCGTCAATCGATACTATTTCAATATCTCAAGAATTTTGTGTTGATTGTCTTTTTGGAATTGGCTGGTAATGAATCCATTAGTATCATTTGGGTCTGGCGATTTTCTATCTGCTTCAATTCGAATTTCAGTAGATTCTAGATCATTGATGTCATCAAATATTAGTAACCCAATCCCGAATCGTTTGCATTCTTTTTCAATTCTATCAAATTCATCTGTATTAGGTATGCCATCAGGAAGGCTAATAGCAAGATAGCTTTTATGGGCGAATTGAGAGTGAGCTGCTGCTTCAAATACTGATTCAATGCCATAGTTAGCATGAGTTTTAAGTTCAAAAGTAATCAGGTCAATTGTTTTTCCGGGAATATATGCATAGGTATTGACGGCTACAAGAGCAATATCTGGTCTTGTCCACTTGCCGCCAGTTTTTCGTTTTCCTTGGCAGGCGGTCATTTCAGAGACAAAATGTTTAATATCATTTAATTTTACCCATGTGCTTTCAATATAGTTGAAAAATGATTTATAGAGATCACTTTCTTTTACTTTGAGCGCTGGGAGATTTTTTTTTGTCAGAGAATGCAGCCGAAAAACTGAGCCACCTTTTCCTCTCGCTTTCGCAAGAATACCTTCTTCAATGAGCTGATTTCTAATTTTCCAAAAATCATCTGGATGTAGATTGTACTCCGGTATTTCTTTTTTAAGTGATGCAACTATGCCTTGGAGTAAGGCTTTATTGCCTATTGACTCACCATCGGTTGGGACTGTTTTTAACATGATTGTACGAATTTTTTGATCAGACTCTTTGCTGTGAGAGTCTAAATTGATATTCTGGTCGATGGTATTCATTACCTGATTCTCCCATGGTCTAGAAGTAGTTAGTACTCATTTTAGTCCGTACTTGGATTGTACCATATTGCAGAGGAACCAGGGACTTGGTATTGGTTGTGTTAATACGGTGTCACTGTGCCTATCCCTTTCTTTTTTATCGTTATTTTCTATTTCTTTCTATGAGTTTATTCCAGCCAAAAAAATTATAAATATGAAATTGAGCCATCCCAATATATTCATGCATAGCAAAATCCATCATCGCGAGATTATATCCAAGGGGTAAAATGGAATACTGCGCGGCGAGATAGTCTGCCATCGCCGGTATTGCATTGATTCCAAAATATGAAAAATACGATAGCGCACGTGTTAAATGGATACCTGCTGTGACTAGGATGACTTGATCAAAGGGATGGTTTTTCAGCAGGGTGCTCGTAAACTGAGCATTTTGGAACGTATTCATGCTATCCGGTTCCAGCGTAATGTTCGCATCACTCACGCCTAAGTCTAGCAGCACATTCCTATATACCATGGCTTCTGATTGTCCCTGTTTCAGTGCATCGCCTCCGCTAATGATCACTGTGCATTTGCGGTGCTCTTTGATACATGCACGGTAGAGATGCGCTGTTTCATTGATTCTTGAATACGCTATAATCGTTGGATAGATTGCATCCGTGATGGGTAGTTTGCTGGTTCCTGCGCCTAGCAAGATGATGGCATTGTTGTGTTTCCATTGCGGCTGAGCAAGTGCAATGAAAGGCCGCTGTAGGTGTGTTAATAATACGGACGGAAGGACACCATCCCCGATGGATAGAAAATAGATGACTGTTAGTATTAGAACGGTCGTGCCAGTTCTGATATGTTTCATTAGAAGTAGCACGCTGGAGAGAAGGAGAAGAATCAGTATAGATGTAGTGGTCATGTGTTTTCCTTTTTTTAATCGGTAGTAATTTTTGCTTGTCGAAGAGCTCTCTTTACTGTTCGGTACACGGTATCAAATTCAGGCAGGGTTTCCATTTGCTTTGATAGTCTGGTCTCCCACGTTTTTTCTAGACGCGCTTCTTTTTTATTAAATTCTTTGCGGACTTCATTCAATTTTTTGCCGCGATAATCAAGTTTTTCTTTAATAGCTTCCAAGCACTCTTCTAACTTTACCGAGTTGCTTTTATCTATGAGATACCAAAGATCATAAAGATCATAAAGATCACGTGGTTCTGTTCTTGCGCGATCAAGAAGTGCGATAGTTTTTTCAGTGGCGATTTCATGAAGAGAATATACCAGGATTTTTTCTCTTTCAGGAAGATCATAAAACTCATCGCAGCTTTTAATGACCGCACGCTCTGCAGGCGTGTAACATATTCTTTCTTTGATCGTTATGTCCACTTTTATTTCTTTATGAGTAGAAGTAACAGGGAGTGGCCCTTCATAGCTAAGGTAAAAAGTGTGACTGTTTTGATGAGGGGATGCATCAGGGCGTGAAAATTGAAATGTAATATTTGAGGCCCGTTTTACTTCCGCATATATTGGTTCGAGTCCCTGTTTTATTTCTTCCAGGGAGAGTGGCTTCAATAGTGTAAAATCTAGATCTTCTGAAAAACGATATTCAGAAAAATGGCATCGTCGCAAGGCTGTACCACCTTTAAACACGATCTTATTTCGTAGGGGTGAATGTGATAGTCCAACTAGAAACCAAGCAATGCAGTAATCGCGTTCTAAAATATTCTCTGGGATACGCCTACCTCCTTGCTCCTTCAGTAGACGATTAGACAATTTGGAAATATGACTTTGTGGAATCATGTATTAGGTTCCTCTGATAGCACGTAATTCTTCTTGCGGGATATTTAATCTTAATCGCCACCTTGCCGTATGGCGGCCTTCTGCGGGAAGCTCGGGGTCTAGTAATTGGTATGTGGAAGAGAGTTTTGTTCGTAAAAATTCCCAATGTATGCGTGAGCCAATCTGGTACAGTTCCATTAGATAGCCCAGTCTTCTAATCACTGCGCCTACATCCATCTTGACTGCATAGTCGATAAGTTTTTGTGGATCAATTGCTTGGTGTTTTATAGAAAAGCCTCTTGCTACTTCAGAAAATCCTCCGCAATAAGTAGGTTGTCTCAAGCCATCCAGCAAGGTTCGTTCCAAGTCACTGACAAAAACCGTCTCATTTTTATCGACCCATATTTCTGTTATACCAAATAGATCGTCGGCGTTACAACGCACAAATCGAAATTCCGTTCCTTGAATCGTTCGAGTGCGCATCATTCTGGGTGAACTTACATAAACGATGAGCTGGGGTTGGGTGACCATTTGATGTAGATCAAATGCAGAGCCATAGGAAAGATAATATTTTTCTTTACTACCTTTATGTCCACCTAATATTAATTCGCGCGCAGCAATATAAGGATTGCCCAGATATTCTCGTTCAAAACCCAATTCAAAAGGTACGAGACAGAATAACCCTCCTTTCAATCGAGTCACTATCCCATTATTGATCGCCTGAACGAGCACCTTAGAAGCAGGTGCGCGCCCGTTTAAGATTTCTGCGGCTTCCTGAAAATGAAAAATAGGACGGTGACGATTATAGAGTGTCGTAATCAAGCGGGCTGCCAAAGGACCTAATGTCTTTGAGACGTCATTATTTTTTGTGTGCATAATACCCCTCCTATAGGTATATTATGCACTTAAAACATAATATTTCAAGTAATTTGTTATAATTCAAGTGCAATTACTTCGTTTTATAGGGCTTATTTGCACTAATAATATAATTTAAATCAACGAGCAACCTGAAAGCCACTAGAAAAAACCGTCTGTTCCGTGTAGTATCGCCGCATTGACAAACTCATAAAGGAACCCAGTGTAACATGCTCGCTTTTAACTGGTATACATTCTCGGAATTAACTGTTGAACAACTCTATGCAGCCTTAGTGCTGCGTTCCGAGACGTTTGTCGTGGAGCAGCATTGCCCTTATCTTGATCCAGATGGGAACGATGTGTTCGCACGACATGTATTAGGCATGGAACATAATGCGTTAGTGGCCTATCTTCGTTTATTCCCACCGACTGATATTGAGCAGTACGTTGTTTTTGGTCGTGTGGTGACCGCAAGATCAGCGCGTACAAAAGGGTTTGGGAAACAATTGATACAAGCATTGTTAACCTATTGCGACACACATTTTCCAGGCATTCGTATTCAATGTTCTGCGCAGTATTACTTGAAAAAATTTTATGAAGGGTTTGGGTTTGAGGCTTACGGGGATGTTTATGAAGAAGATGGCATTCCGCATGTTGCTATGTGTAGGGAGTAACAAAGCGCCCTCCCTACGATATCCAAAAATCCCGCTTTTTTTGTTTTTCTATTTATGCTAAGTTTGGTTGGCATTTCACTTAGGAAGGATCTCTAGCTATGAAACAAATCGTCTGTCTATTACTGACCACTGTATTTTTTGCAAGCAATATTGCCGCGGCGTCGTCTGCTGCGTGCCATTCGACTACTGAGCCGCAAGCGGCTTGTGGCAAGCAGTCGTGTACTTGTCATGCCAAATGCCATACTAAGGCCAAAGCAGCTTGCTGTGAGAAATCTGACAAATAACCGTTATCGTGATTCGAAAGGGATAGTGAGTGATGAGTGACTATATTAAAAAGATGATCAAAGAGCATAGTGTTCAATATATAGACTTACGATTTGCAGATTTGCGTGGCAAAGAACAGCATGTCACCATTCCAGAAAAAAAGGTGGATGAAGCTTTTTTTAAATATGGAAAAGCATTCGATGGTTCGTCTCTCTGCGGTTGGCAAGACATCAGTAAATCAGATTTATTGTTGATACCGGATGCGAAAACAGCCGTGATGGATATGTTTTATGAGCGTCCCACGCTCGCTATTCGTTGTAATGTCTATGATCCAAGCACACTTGCCCCTTATAGCCGTGATCCACGGGCGGTTGCTATCCGAGCAGAGGCCCATTTGAAATCCACTGGTTTGGCCGAAGAGTGCTATTTCGGGCCCGAAGTGGAATTTTTTATTTTCAAGAATGTACGCTGGGATAATCAGAGGAATGGTTCATTCTACGAAGTGGATTCTGAAGAAGCGAGCTGGAATACAGGGGCGATGCTTGAAAATGGGAATATGGGACATCGTCCGCGTATGAAGGGAGGGTATTTTCCCGTACCTCCTGTGGATTCCGCGCACGATTTGCGTAGCACCATGTGCCATGCCTTGATGACGATGGGCTTGGTACCAGAAGTGCATCACCACGAAGTAGCTTGTTGCCAACACGAAATCACAACGCGCTATAGCACGTTGGTGAACACAGCAGATGCGATGTTAATGCTGAAGTATGTTATCCAAAACGTCGCGCACATCCACGGCAAAACGGCTACTTTTATGCCCAAACCCCTGGTTGGCGATAATGGCAGCGGAGCACATTGCCATCAGTCGTTAGCGCGAGGTGGAAAGAATTTATTTGCCGGCAATGATTATGCCGGATTATCCGAAATGGCACTTTATTATGTTGGTGGTTTGATCAAACATGCCCGCGCACTTAATGCATTTACGAACCCTAGTACCAATAGTTATAAACGGTTAGTGCCAGGCTTTGAAGCCCCTGTTACGATGGTGTATTCCGAAGGTAACCGTTCCGCAGGTATTCGTATACCTCATGTTTTTAGCGAGAAAGAAAAGCGTATCGAAGCTCGTTTTCCTGATGCAATGGCCAATCCGTATTTGGCATTTTCTGCCATGCTCATGGCTGGCTTGGATGGTATTAAGCATAAAATACATCCAGGCGGACCTGTTGATGAGAATTTATATGAGCTTTCCAGTGAAGAGGTGGGAGCTTTTCCTAGTCTATGTTCCTCGCTTGAGCAAGCGCTGGATAGCCTTGAAGCAGACCAAGCCTTTTTGTTAGACGGCGGTGTGTTTACCAAAGAGTTACTCGATGCCTACATTCGCTTAAAGCGCGATGAAGTGACTCGATTGAATATGACGACGCATCCTATCGAATTTGACCTGTATTACAGCTTGTAAGGAAGGCGAATGTTGAAAGTTGCCACGTGGAATGTGAATTCATTACGCGTACGCTTACCTCAGGTATTGACTTGGTTACAAGACGTCAAACCAGATGTGCTCGCCTTGCAAGAAACCAAATTGCCAGATGTAGATTTTCCCCAGGATGTGATCCGGGAGACGGGGTATATCCCGCTTTTTTCTGGTCAAAAAACATATAACGGTATGGCTCTCTTCTGTCGTCAGGAAGCAAACGAGATAGTGACAGAGTTACCTGGCATGGAAGATGCGCAGCGTCGTATGTTGGGTGTGACGATAGGCGATGTCCGCATCGTGAATTTATATGTTCCGAATGGTGAAAGTCCGACCTCAGAGAAATATCAGTATAAGCTCAATTGGCTTCACCAATTACGTATTTTTCTGACACAACAACTTGAAAAATATCAGAAAATGATTGTCTTGGGAGATTTTAACATCGCGCCTGCGCCTATTGATGTCTATGATCCTGCCCAACAAGAAGGACAAATTTTGTTTAGTGAATTAGAGCGGCAGGCTTTTGACAAAATACTGCAGATAGGCTTTTCGGATTGTTTTCGTTATTGCGCGCCAGATGAAAGGGCGTATAGCTGGTGGGATTACCGCTTGAATGCCTTCAAGCGAAATATGGGTTTTCGTATTGACCATATTCTCGCAAGCCCAGCTCTCGTGAGCCAATGTACTACGTGCTATGTTGATATTGCGCCACGCGGTTGGGTGCGTCCCTCGGATCATGCACCGGTGATTGCAGCATTTTCTATATGATTTCGGCGTTGTTGCATAAATCAGGATTCGTCGTTGCGAGGAGCGATTTTTGCGACGAAGCAATCCAGTCGCTTGAAAACAAGCCTAGCTACCCGTTTGGTCAAGAATGACCGCAGTATTGCTTGATTGCTGGATGATTCTTCGTTATCATCCTCCGCTTATTTGATAGGGGTTGGTCGGTATGAAGCCAAATATTCATCCAGAATACAAAGAGACTAAGTTTGCTTGTGCGTGCGGCAATATACTCTCTACACGGTCTACGCTCAATAAAGAACAGAATTCGCTCGAAGTTTGCAGTAAGTGCCATCCTTTTTGGACTGGCAAGCAAAAGCTTGTGGACACAGCTGGACGGGTTGATCAATTCAATCGCAAGTATGGCTCCAGAGGAAAAACCGCTAAAAAATAAGACACTTGCATGCCAGACAAATTGCGCCAAGCAGCACTTGATTATCATGCTCTTCCTCGTCCCGGTAAGGTTTGCATTGCATTGAGCAAACCGATGGAGACGCAATACGATTTATCGCTTGCCTATACCCCAGGTGTAGCAGAACCCGTGAAGGAAATAGCAACGCATCCTGAGGCGGTCTATGATTACACTAATAAAAGCAATCTGGTGGCGGTTATTACCAATGGAACCGCTGTACTGGGGCTTGGTAATGTGGGAGCCCTGGCTAGTAAACCGGTGATGGAAGGGAAAGCCGCCTTATTCAAACGTTTTGCTGGTATTGATGTATTTGATATTGAAATAGATTGTCCTGATCCTCGTGAATTGGTCGAGACGGTTGCCCGTATAGCGCCTACCTTTGGTGGCATTAATTTGGAAGACATTAAGGCACCGGAATGTTTTTTTGTGGAAGCTGAGTTAAAGAGACGGTTGACGATTCCTGTATTACACGATGATCAGCAAGGCACGGCGATTGTGGTAGCGGCTGCGCTCTTGAATGCATTAGAGTTGCAGGGCAAGTCATTGTCTCAGGTCAATATTGTGTGTTTGGGAGCGGGTGCTGCTGGGATTGCGACCATGACCTTGCTTCACACCTTGGGCGCAAGTAGAGCGCGTATGGTGTTAGTGGACCGTGAAGGTGTGATACACACCGAGCGTGTTGGCTTAACCGAACAAAAAAATAGCTTTGCAGCCACCACAGAGAAACGCAGCCTAGCACACGCGATGCATGATGCGGATGTCTTTATTGGCGTATCAGGCCCTGGGTTATTAGCTCCCGATATGCTGCTTCCTATGGCGGAGAAGCCAGTTATTTTTGCATTATCTAACCCTGTTCCTGAAATTATGCCACAGGAGGTTAAGCGTGTTCGCCCAGATGCTATTTTAGCGACGGGACGCAGTGATTTCCCCAATCAAGTGAATAATGTGTTGTGTTTTCCTTATCTTTTTCGAGGAGCGCTTGATGTGCGGGCTTCTACCATTAATGAAGCCATGCAATTGGCTGCAGTGCACGCCATTCGTTTGCTTGCAAAAGAGCCTGTGCCGCGTGAAGTATCGGATGCCTATGGTAATGGTGCCGTCTTATCTTTTGGACCTGACTATCTGTTGCCCAAACCCACTGACCCACGCTTAAGAGAACTTGTTTCATCGGCTGTTGCTGAAGCAGCCGTTCAATCAGGGGTGACGCCCCCGCGCGTCGTTGCACTTTGACTATCTTTTGACTATCTCAGGTCTCAACTCTACAATGGTTTGATATTGCGTTGCTAAGGGATAGCTGTTCGCATGAATACATACCGTCAATCCGCGCGGCGTAGACCATTGAACCAGCGATTGAGTGTTTGGCTGTGCGTCCTTGCCGTGGTGGTGATTGCCGGTGTGATGAGACAGCAGCAAATTGTCCGTCAAGCCCGTGAGCGTGATCATCAGGGGGTGCCTGTTGTTGTAGCGGTGGCGCGTAGCAAAGACATCCCCGTTTATATTGCAGCACTGGGTGGTGTGACAGCCACGTATACGGTAACGGTGAAGACACAGGTGAATGGGTTACTGATGCAAGTGTTGTTCAAGGAAGGTCAAATGGTAAAAGCGGGTGATTTATTGGCGCAAATTGATGAACGGCCGCTATTGGCTCAATTAACTCAATATGAAGGGCAGTTGGTCCGTGATAAAGCACTGCTTGCAAACGCCTTACTGGATTTAGAACGTTATCGAGTCTTATGGAAGCAAGATGCTATTTCGCAGCAAACCGTGGCGACACAAGAATCCTTGGTAAAACAATACCAGGGTGATATTCAAATTGATCAAGGCCAGATTGAGAATATTAAAGTTAGCCTTATTTATTGCCGCATTACCTCGCCCATCGATGGCCGCGTTGGTCTGCGTCTCGTCGACCCCGGTAATTTTGTTCAAACAACAGATACAACTGGGATTGCTGTTATTAATACGCTCAATC
>Ga0207145_1028_pt1 | contig 23030 bp, 20 predicted proteins | sample Alteio_BWMinHeat_35_FD_153578 | JGI IMG/M metagenome (GOLD analysis project Ga0207145, IMG submission 153578) | Enriched cells from forest soil in Barre Woods Harvard Forest LTER site, Petersham, Massachusetts, United States -... | ecosystem: Environmental > Terrestrial > Soil > Temperate forest >...
GGCAAAGATGGCCTCAATCAGCGGCTCCAGGATATTTCGATTGATCAGTCTTGCCTGGTTGGTTCGATACATCGGGTCGTCGATCCAGTCCACGCGGTTAAGAACAAGACGGCACAGCCGCGCCCATTGCTCTTCATGCTGGACGGCCAGGTTGATCAGCAGTCCATCGCCTGTCCGGTAAGGACCGTACGGGACGATGCTGTTATGACGCAATCCAGCGCGAGGCGGCACCGCGCCTGCGTACATATAGTGGTAGGCGGGCACCATCATCCACTCAGCCAGACACTCCAGCATTGAGATGTCGATGTGTCGACCATCCGAAACCCGGCTTCGCTCATAGAGCGCTGCAAGAATTGCGCCGCAAGCGTACATTCCGGCGCTAATGTCAGCAATTGAGATCCCCACTTTAGCCGGGTCCCTTTCAGTGCCGGTCACCGATAGCAGCGCGCTTTCGCCTTGCAGCAATAAGTCGAATGCCTTCCTGTCCCGATGAGGACCGGTCTGACCATAGCCCGAGATCGAGCACATGATCAACCGCGGCCACCGCTTGTGCACGGCCGCCCACCCGAATCCAAGCCTCTCAACCGACCTGGGTCCAAGGTTCTGAACGAACACATCGGCGCGAGCCAGAAGCGACTCGAGCACAGCGCGACCCGACGGCACCCTCACGTCGAGCACGATGCTGCGCTTACCCCGATTGAGCCAAACGAAGTAAGTAGCTTGCCCTTTTACAACTGCGTCGTAGCGCCGAGCAAAGTCTCCGCCGTCAGGCCGTTCGACCTTTACGACGTCGGCCCCGAGGTCAGCAAGGTGGCGACTACAGAGGGGAGCGGCCACCGCCTGCTCAAGAGCAACAACATGAATTCCTGCTAGCGGCGCTGGCACGCCAATTCACAGGTGATGCGAGCGGAGCCGGTGGCCATCGATAGAGCCTCGGCGTTGGAGTCTTGCTGCGCTCGCCCACACGTACGATTTGGCGCGCTGAACCGGCGATGCAAATGACCCGCGTCACTCGACCCCATGACGCCTCGAACGCGAGGAATTTGCCAAGGTCGATCTGCTGGACTCGGTCTTGGACTTAACAGAGGTCTCCACCAAACGGTTGGCACTGTGCTTTTGACGCCGCAGTAAGCGAACACTTCCGGCAATGTGACGCTCCATGATTAGCGCCGCCTTGTTGGCATCGCGCCTTCGGAGTGCCTCGATCATCGCACGATGCTCACGGACCACTTGTCCGATACGAGGGGCATCTAGCGGAACGAAAAAGAGCGATAGGCGAATGATGCTTCTCGTGATTTCGGAATAGACCTTTGAGCCAGTCGCTTCAACAAGAGCTCCGTGAAATTGCCCACATAGTTCGCGGAATTTGTGAAGCTCAGGATGCCGAGCTGCAGTTTCCACATCCTTGTTAGATTGTTCCAACTTTGACAGCGCGGCCTCGTCGATGTTCTCTGCTGCGCGCCGAATCGCCTTTACCTCGAGGAAACGTCTTAATTCATACAGGTCCTCAGCGTCACGGTAGTTCAGGGTCGCAACCACTACTCCCCTATGGGGTCGCAATTCCAGAAGTCCTTCCGCCTCAAGGACACTGAATGCCTCGCGAACAGGCGTAATGCTCATGCCAAAACGCCTGGCCACGTCATCTTGTTCAAGCTGAGTGCCCGAGTGTAAAGTGCCGTGCAGAATCTCATTTCGCAGTTGCTCTGCAATAGCACCTGACTTTGTCAGGACTCGCGCTATTTGCACAAATGCATTCTAGTGCAAGCAACAGAGATCGCGGACAAAGGGATGGGGACGCAACCGCTAAGCCGGGTTGGGAACCATACAAGCAACTGCGAGCCCCTTATGCGAACTTCAGTGCGTAGACCCCTTTTGCATTTTCTCGGAGGAATTTTTCCTTCGGGCCAGGCCGAAGCCCAAGCGCTTCAATCTCCCTCCGAGCTCTCTCGAAATCAATCACCGCGTAGTCGGTTCCGAAGAGGACTTTATCTTGCCCCCAAGTATTGATGAAGTGCACCAGCGACGGAGACCAATGCTTCGGCGCATGGGCACCGGTCGCGATGTAGACATTCGGGTGCTTGTAAGCGACCGAGATCATTTCCTCGACCCACGGGTACCCCGTGTGGGATCCAATTAATTTCAATTCCGGAAAATCGCATGCAACCGTGTCTAGTGTGCTTGGCCGGCCAATGCTTCTCAAAGGTCGATCCTTTGAATAGATCAGGCATTGCCCTACCTGCATCTGAATGGGCACGTCCAGCTCTACGCACTTGGCATAGAACGGGTAGTACTTGCTATGATCCGGCGCCAGCTCAAACCAATGGGGATATAGCTGGGCGCCTACAAAGCCAAGGTTCCTGACCGCAAACTCCAGCTCCCGGACACCTTTCATTCCGTCATATGGATCAATCCCGGCCAGGCCTGAAAACCGTGGTCGATACTTATCAACGACCTTGGCTACCTCCTCGTACGGCAGGCGCCAGCTGGTGGGAAGACCAAGCCTACCGATCCGTGGGGCAATTAACAATGCATGCTCTATTCCAGTTTCGTCCATCTTTTCCAGCATCCGTTCGACGCTTATGCCTTTCTGACGCTCGGCATCTGCACCCATCTTTTCGCCCAAGAAATCGACCGTCCATGTTGGCCGGGATGCAACAACCTCCGGCGTGAACAGATTGCACTGAGCATCGAGTGCCTTTGTGTCGTACATCTTCTCCTCCCTGAGCGCCGGCTTCCTACTCGCAGACCGCGGTCGAAATCACACGACGCCGTCGGCTTGCAATTCCAAAACATAGCTTTGTTCAAAGCCGAGCTCACGCAAGATCTCGGCCGTGTCTTGCCCCTGATCGGGAGGCACTTTGGTTATAGGAAGGGGTGCGCCGTCCAATATGATTGGGGAACGCACCAGCCGAACCTGCTGGCCGTCGGCATCACGTATTGCTCCGATCATCGACCCGACAACGTCGGGGTCATTGGCGACTTGGTCCACCGATCGAACAGGCGCATAGGGCACTCCCAAGCGATCAAACTCATTGGCCCAATCCAATAAAGGCTGGGACCTGAGTATGGTTTCGACCATGCTGTGAACCTCATCCCTATGCTTCACCCTGCTGTCGTTTGTTCGGAAGCGCTCATCCGCAGCCCATTCTTCTTTTCCAAGCGCTTGGGATAGCAACTGCCAATGACGATCATTACCCGCCATGATGAAGACTGCATCAGTCGCGGTCATGAATACCCTTGCCGGCGCCATAGCTGGATGAGAACTGCCTCCGCGAGTGATGACCTGTCCCGTCATGAAATAAGTCACAAGCTGGTATGCCATTGTGGCAATCGCCGTATCGTAAAGCGAAACCTCGATGTGGATGGCTCGCCCAGTCTTCTCTGATTGTCGGAGGGCCGCCAGGACGCCAAGTGCGGCATAAAGACCCGTTGAAAAGTCAACGAGGGCGACTCCAACGCGGGCCACGTCCCCGTTCAGTTGGCCTGTTACGCTCATGATCCCAGAGAAGGCCTGTATAGCCGCGTCGTACGCAGGCCGATCCTGCTTGGCCCCTCTGCCGTAGCCACGGATAGAACACAGCACTATGCTCGGATTGATCTTCTTGAGGTCATCGAATGTTAGCCTCAGGCCGCTGGCTGCGCTGTGGCGGAAATTCTCTACAACAACCTGCGACCGAGAAACCAGCTCCACGAGGATCTTGCGACCCCGCTCGCTCTTCAGGTCCAAGTTCATGCCTCGTTTGTTCCGATTGGAGACCAGAAAGTACGTACTACTCGCTCTGTAGCGGGGACGCCACAGCCGAATTTCATCGCCGCGCTGTGGGTGTTCCACTTTTACGATGTCGGCGCCTAGGTCCCCTAGATGCTGGGCACAAGACGGACCAGCAATATCACGCGATAAGTCGAGCACCCGTATGCCCGACAGAGGAAGGCCATCTGGTCCGTGCTTAGGAATCGAACCTGCAGAAACTCTCCTGCTCATCGATAAATGACCGATATTTTCTTCCACCGATCACCGTGCAGTGCCGCCGCGTCAATTTGGTCAACGTAAAAGAGTATTTTCGATATGAGGGTTCTCGGAAACCTACTGCTGGCGTACGTGTGGTCTAGAACGCTTTCCGCAATTTCCAGCGGAAGGCCTGCGGTCAACACCGAATGAGCGCCGAAGAACCCGTGCTGAAAACTGTTGCCGATCTCCGACCGATCCACCTTTCCATCAACGGGCTCATACTCGACCAATTTGGAGACGTCTTGTAACAGCGCCGCCGTTAGAAGCACGTCACGATTGATTTGGACGCCGTGGAACTGCTCAAGGATCTCGGCCACTTTCATGGCTATCGCTGCGACTGATCGATTGTGCGTAATCTGCGGGTAATCGAGGGTGGGCAACACCGGTACGTCCATGAGTCGGCGAAACTTACTCTGATTGGCAAGGGTCGACCAGACTGCTATCGCTTTCGTTCTCAAATCGGCATCTGAAATCAAATCGAGTTCAGGAAGAATCGTCAGAAGATCGGACGCATCAGCCATAGCGAATCACCCTCCTTCGGCAGAACCTGGCGGCCAAACAGCTAATGGGAGCCGAACTTCTCAGCATTCTCGATCCACCACCTCGCGATGTCGATCCGCCGACCGAACCACACATCGCCCTTGTCCTTGGCATAGGAGATGAATTCCCTCAGCGCTGAGATACGACCCGCCTGACCGATCCAACGCGGATGAAGGCCAATCGACATCATCTTTGGATAGCCCAGAGCACCCTCGCCCCAGAGTTCGTCGAGAGCACGTTTGCAGATATCGACGAAGTCCGACGGGCTCGAATAGCCCTGGCCAGAGGCCATCACAAAACGTCCGTCGTTGTATGTGAGCGAATATGGGATCACGAGCAGCTGTTTGCCGTCGACATCCGCGAAGTACGGGAGATCGTCGTTATATGCGTTGGAATCGTAAAGAAAACCTTCCTGGATAAGAATTGTCCGCGTATTAACGCTCGGCGCGTACCGCCAATAGCATCCGTATGGCCGCTCTCCCACAGTATCTCGAAATACATCTATTGAGCGGTGGATACGGTCCTTTTCTTCTTCAAATGCTAGTGGCCAGGCCTCCTCCCACCTCCAGCCGTGAAAGCAGGCCTCGTGTCCGCCCTCGCGAATGGCCGGGCCGACTTCTGGGTTTGTTTCGAGAGCCACGGCCGTCGTAAAGAAGGTGACCTTTACGTCCTCGTCATCAAGAAGTCGCAACGTACGCCACACACCTGCCCGACTCTCATACTCGTGAATGGACTCTGCGCCAAGATCTCGAACATTGTGAGGAATAGCTGACTGAAATTCCAGATTCGTCTCACCCACGGGATCACCATGGAAGTGCGAGCGTTCTGATCCCGCCTCGTAGTTGATGACTACACTTACCGCGACCTTCGCGTCGTTCGGCCAGTGCACTCGCGGGGCGACACGCCCATACCCTACATAGTCTTGCGCTGGTCGGTCAGACCGAGCGCCTATTGTTGGCGGACCCCATCCGCGTCCGATTGTGCGCCACGCGCCGCGTACTTTTCAGCGTATTGGGCGGGTGGCAGGTAACGCTCTTCCAGGGATTGAATCTCGGCGAGACCCATCAGGTCGTTCAACTCCTCAAACGAAACTTGTAGCTCAGGCCTCTCGACGACTTCACCGCTTTGCAGGGACTCATCCAGCGCAGCAAGCGCGCGCTTCATTCCAACGATTGCGGCAGACGTCAAGAGACGGGGGTACTCGACTACGGCTACGCCCAACTCTTGCAGCTGCGCGGCAGACAATAGCGGCGTGGTTGCCCTCTTCCTAATGCCAAACCCCATATTTACCGTAACGGGGGCGGACACAGACTGGGTGAACCGGCGAATATCGTCGATCGTCAAGAGCGCGTCGGCAAAGATCAGATCGGCACCTGCTTCCGCATACAGATTGGCTCGCTCGATGGCTTCATCCAAGCCCAACGGACCAGCAGCATCCGTGCGCGCCTTAATTACAAAGTTTGGGCTGTTTCGGGCGTCTACCGCCGCCCGAACTTTGCCCACCATCTCCTGTGCCGAAATAACCTCTTTTCCCGCCATATGGCCGCACCGCTTAGGCGAGACTTGATCCTCAATCATCATGCCGGCAACACCGGCTGATTCGAACCGCTTAACGGCAAAGTAGACATTTGTAGCATTGCCGTATCCAGTATCGCCATCGGCCAGCAGTAGAAGGCCGCTCGCTTCGACTAGCATCCTCGTTCCGTCGAGGTTTTCGGCAAGGCCCATGATCCCGACATCTGGCTTACCCAACCGACTCTCCGACATGCCAGCGCCTGTGATAATCGCCGATTCATAACCCAGTGACTTGACCAGCCGCGCGCTGAATCCATCGTATACGCCTGGTTGCACCAGAATGTGCTTGTCCCTAATCAGTTCTAGTAAGCGTCCAGAACCGTTCATTTCGACGTCCGATACTGTGTGGCGGTGCCCACAACCCCGGCACGGGGTGCTTGGGATACTCGTGAGCCTTCGGCCGCTACCTCAGACCAGTGCCGAATAATCTCTGCCGATTCAAGAACGTCATGGCGAGCCCTCTGGATCAGAAGTGACGCCTCGTGCAAGTCTTGCCTATACGCAGCTACGCAGTCACTGACGAGGACATTGTAGTAATCGTAATAAGCGGCATCGCGAAATGTTGCGTCAATACATCCTGGGGTCTGCTCGCCAGCCACGACGACGGTGCGCCTGGCGGTCGAGCGCAGTATCTGGTCCAGAGTTGTGTTGACGAACGCGCTCGATCGATGCTTCGTTACGATGGGCTCCTCCGGTAGCGGTATAAGTTCCTCGATGAAAGCTGCTCCCCATGTGCCGGGAAGACACCAATCTGTGCTCTTGACGCCTTTGGCTTTGTGGTAGAGCCAAGCATCCGAATCGCTGACGTGGTTGGGCAACGTGAGCGTCTGGATGTGCACGCACAGCACATTTCGTGAACGGGCCTCGGCAAGAAGCGACTGCAGCCTCGGAACCATCGCCCGAATCGCTCTCGCATCATTGCCAGCCATAGCCATCTTTCCATTGGCAGACACAAAATCGTTTTGCATGTCGACGATAACTAATGCCGAATGGCGAGGATCTAAGATCTCAGTCGGCGTATTCATGATGACGCGCCCACCAACCTCAAGCATCGTTGTGCTCCTTCTGCCGTCCATCAGATTCCGCGCCAAAGGCCGCGACTACCGATTATGCATAATGCATTTCTTGGAATAGTAGCACCCTTCCGGCTACAGCGCAGACTACCCCGACCTGCCTCAATGTTCCACGCGTACTATGCCTATCTAATTCAGGACTTCTGTCAGTGACCGAGGCACCGATGATCGAGTGCGGACTTTGAAAACTGCTTGAGCCAGGAGCCTTGAAGGAGGTGGAGGCTTGAACATCAGGGCAAACCCGGGCAGAGACGCCGAGATCTGTTACGTGCCTGGCTGTGGGCAAGCCAGCCAAGGCCGGATCGCAATCACAACATCACGGCACTTCAAAGTTGAACGAATACCGATATGCCGGCAGCATCGCGCTGAATTTGAGAAAACCGGCACAGCATTCCTCGAACAGTTCTGGCGCAGGGAGCCCTGACCTGCACGATCGAAACAATACGAAGTTACATTCCGTGAACAGCCACTGGTGAAAGGCTTCTGGCTGGCGGGCCCCTCCGAAAGCCAAGCGGAGGGGAATCGTCTCTTTTCTCTGTCGCCGTCATTTCTGTACCTCACGTGGGGCCGAGGACTGAACATGCCAAGACGCTTGGCGCTCATTTGCAAACCTGCTCACCCGGCCAGAGCCGCCTCTAGTGCGTGCCGTCCGAGAACCGACCTAGCAGCTGTCGGGCTCTTTCAGCAACCGCCGTGTCCACAAACTCCCCGTTTGGCAACTTCGTCGCGGCTCCGCCGGACGCGTCAAAAGCCGACAGGACTCGATTCGCCCACTCGACCTCCTCGGTCGTCGGCGTGAACACCTCCTTGATTATTGGCACTTGGCGGGGATGAATCGCGGATTTGCCGAAGAATCCAAGACTGCGTGCGCCTTCGGCCTCTCTTCTTAGGCCAATATCGTCATCGATAAGTGTGTGTACCCCGTCACTTGGCGGCGGCTTCCCAGCCGCCCGAGCCGCCAACACAATAAGAGACCGAGACGTAAGCGTCTCAAGTTCCCCACCTGAGATTCCGAGGTCAAGCGCAAGGTCCACACCTCCGTACGAAAGCAAAGTACACGCGGGAGAGTTTGCAATCTCGAAGGCCGCGAGCACGCCCCGAGCTGATTCGATTGAGCAATCAAGTGCAACATTTGGTGCGCGTTCTGCGACCCAAGCGACGTCAGCCGCAGACTCGACCTTGGGCAGGCGAAGCCCAATTGCGACACCTGCCAGCTCCGCTAGGTCGCGCTCGCATGTCTGGGTCACGGGTCGGTTCACGCGCACCCAACAGCGCTGGCTAGCAGCGACTTCCCTCACTAATTCGCGTGCTCGGTCCTTCAGATCGTTGGGCACGGCATCCTCAAGGTCCAGTACCACAGCATCAGCACCGACGGTAAACACCTTGCTCAGCAGTTTCTCGTTGTGTCCAGGAGCGAACAACCAGGCCCGCAGCTTCTCCAAGCGTCTCGCCTCAGGGGCTAGAGATTTCGCTCAGCCATCTGAGCGATAGAGCGGGCTTTGCGACGCCTGCTTCCACCGTGCGACAGCCGTCTTCACCGAAACCAGTCGCTCGAATGGTGTCCATCCGTACGTCGTCGCGAGACTTGGAGTCGCGCGATCTTGACCAGCACACAGTCATGGAAGACAATACACCGAGCGGCTTTGGAGCGACTCGCGCGAAGCGCCTTTGCGTAAATCCGTTTGGCGTTCGTTCAGCACTTAGGCGAGGGCCGTGGCGGACCATCTCGGATCGCATTGTTGTATGCGATGCTTTCCGGAATGGATCCTTGGCCGCGACTAATCCTCTCCGGTCATGCGAAACTTCCGCAGGATTCCGCCGCTCGAGCAATTTATGAAATCCTGACCGTAGTCGTTGCAGTAGATCCCACAACTGCGAGGGTAATCGACGCCGAAACCACCCTCGTAACCAGGCCCGCGCGGGAATTCGTGACCCGCTTACTAACAGGAGTCTCGTTAGACGAATCCCCGCGTGGGGTTTTGGATGTGCTCGATGCTTACTACTGGGGAGGCGCAAAAAAAGCCCTTGCAGCTGCTATATACGAACTATATGATAAGTGGCGCGAATTGAAGGGATCGGCCCAAACGGCAAAACGCCCGGTCGATCCCAGACGGCGTCCGACTACCTCCGTGAAGCGGGACGTCGTGAGCTAGGTCTTGGCCTTCTGAGATGCCAACTCAGGTAACAGACCGAGGTATGCCAATGCTCGTGACGGGCCTGGATTTCCTCGGGAGGTGTCTGGTTGGCGCAACTAACAGAGCACTCGTCGAAGATGCTGCTCGCACGTTTTGGGGTGCCCGTAAGCACTTCGATCTTAACCAGTACCCCAGATGAGGCAGCGCGCGCAGCAGCCGAAATAGGTTATCCGGTAGCGGTTAAAGCTCAGATTGCAGTTGGAGGCCGCGGCAAATTAGCGGCAATATTGCGATCTAATTCGGTCGGAGACATAGGCGTCGCTTTTTCAAGAGTGATTAGCATCGAGATAGAAGGCATGCGTGCGACGACCGCGCTCATCGAACCATGGGTTCAAATGGAACGAGAACTGTACCTATCTGTGCTCGTTGATCCAGAACTACAAGGTCCCGCGGTCCTTTTTAGCCAAAGCGGTGGAGTGGACATTGAGAGTGGCCAGACGCCAGTCATTCGAGTACCGCTCCGCAGAGACTACACGCTCTCAGCTGCCGCATTCCGGCATGGACTTGCTAATGAGGGATTGTCCTCAAAGCTCGTTGAACGAGTTGCCGTAATCGCGAACAGGCTGGCACATGCTTTTTACACTTTGGACGCCACACTAGCCGAGGTGAATCCACTTGCTGAACTGTCGGACGGCCGGTTGCTGGCCATCGACGCTCGGGTGGTGGCCGACGATCACGCGCTCTTTCGTCAGAACGAAGTCGCCGCGCTCATCACCAGCATGGCCACGCGACGAATCGAAGATTTAGTCCGGGATCGAACGGGCCTGGAGTACGTTCAGATGGGCGGAAACATAGGCTTGATCAGCGGCGGGGCGGGAATGACTATGGCTGCAATGGACCTGATCGCGGGCATGGGTGCAAGTCCAGCATGCTTCCTCGATTGCAGCGCGAATCCCACACGAGATGGGTATCGAGCAGCACTCGACTTATTGCTGGACGATCCCAATGTGAAGGTGATATTGATAAGCGTTTTCGGGGGTCTGACACAAGTGGATCGTGTTGCTCGCACGCTTGCCTCATTACTCCATGAAAAACCTGCGACGAAGCCCCTCACATTCCGACTAATGGGAACTAATGTCGACGAGGCAGACCGAATCCTTGCCGAGGCTCATCTGATTAATCACCGCTCTTTGGAAGATGCGGTCGGCGCTGCCGTTAGGAGTGCGGGCAGCGATGTGACCTCGTCTTGACGCCGATCTGCGTTGGCACCCTCAATTGTCGGAACCTGGCGCATGGGATTTTGTCCCCATTAATGCGCCGCCTGAAGAATCAGACGATACCTGTAGTTTGTCAGATCGCCCTACGGAGTCCTCAAAATGCTCATTGACGCCACAACGCGCGTAATAGTTCAAGGCATCACAGGCCGGCAAGCGTCGTGGTCGGTAGCCGACATGCTTAGCTACGGAACAAGGATCGTCGCTGGTGTCGTGCCGGGCCGAGGCGGAAGCAGTCATAGTGGCCTCCCTGTGTTTAATACAGTGGCCGAGGCGGCCACCGCCACGGGGGCCAACGCATCAATTGTCTATGTGCCAGCGGCTTCAGCCGGCGAAGCTGTCGCCGAGGCAATCGAAGCCCGGGTTCCTATAGTCGTCTATCCCGGCGACCTGCTCCCGCTGCACGATACCGTTCGGCTCCGTCGGGCGGCAATCGATGCCGGCGTGGTCTTCATCGGGCCGAATACCCCAGGTTTGATTAGTCCGGAGCAAGCGAAGCTCGGATTTATGCCGTCGTTCTGTTATCGAAGGGGTCGCTTGGGCGTTATTTCAAGAAGCGGATCTCTGTCGTATGAGATCTGCTGGCGCCTGAGCTCGGCAGGAATAGGACAGTCTTGTGTCGTAGGCGTCGGCGGCGATGTCGTTAAAGGTATGACCATAGGTGAAGTTCTAGAGCTCTTTTCGGAAGATCCCGAAACCGATGCAATCCTTGTCCTCGGGGAGGTCGGAGGCGTTGAAGAGTACCAAGCGGCGGATTACCGGGGCCGAACCGGAGCTAAGCCAGTGGTGGCCTTCTTGGTTGGCCAAGCCGCTCCGCATGGCCGAAAACTTGGGCATGCCGGGGCACTCATTGCCAGCACTCGGGAGGGGTACGCTGCGAAGGTCGCAGTTTTGCAGAACTCTGACATCTTAGTGGCGACGTCGATCTCTGGCGTAGTGCCACTTGTACGAGAAGCGCTGCGCACGCAGTGAGATGTTGGGCCGAATGAGGCCAGTCCTAGTCGTGCTCGTGTCGCGAGTTGGGCTGCCTCGGCAGACGTGAAGTAACCTCTGCAGGAACGTTGCGTCCGAGAGCGGAAGGCCGGTTGGATTCAGTCGAATATGAACGATAACGGCCCGGGTCTTCGATCCTGGTTGCAACATACGTGGATCTCGAGGCGACATGGTGCACAGCCGCATGCGGTGTCGCTCTAGGTGAACTAATGAAGGAGCATATTCTTTGCCGTGATCACGATCTGATCTTCTGAGGGTAGGTACCAAGGCTCCAACGCGCCTCCCATTGCAGGCACGTCTGCCGCGGCCACACGAGCGATCGGCGCCCGAAGATCATAGAAAGCCTCCTCGACGATGGTAGCCATGACCTCTGCGCCAAAGCCGGCGGTTAGGGGAGCTTCGTATACGACGATGCAACGCCCTGTCTTGGCGACCGCCTTAACTAACCCCTCAACATCGAGCGGAACTAGCGTTCGCAAGTCGACAATCGATGCAGAGATGCCGGAGTCTGCCAATCGATCGGCGGCTCGGCCGCACATCTCCACGGCAGCGCTCCACGCGACGAGCGTTACGTCGCCCCCTTCCCGGACGACTTGACATTGTCCAAACGGAACCGTGTAATCCCCGTCTGGCACCTCGTCACGGCCGAACCGGTAGAGGCGAGCCGGCTCGCAGAACAGCACCGGATCTGGGTCGCGGATCGCCTCCAGAAGTAGTCCTTTGGCATCGTACGGATTCGACGGCATCACAATCTTTACGCCAGGACACTGCGCGATCAGGGCCTCTAATGCATCGCAATGGAACTCGGAATTGGCAAGTCCTCCTCCAAATGGGACCCTAATTGTGACTTGGCAGTTGTAACGGCCCCACGACCGTTGCCGAAAGCGACCCAACTGCGGCCCAATCTGGTGAAACGCCTGCGCAATGAACCCGGGAAACTGAATTTCTGCTACGGGGATCAGACCCGAGAGTGCGAGACCCAACGAGAGCCCCATAATGCCGGCTTCAGCTGTCGGCGTGTCCACGACCCGTGCGCCACCGTATTTTTCGTAAAGGCCATCGGTCGCGCGGAACAGACCGCCGAGTTTGCCCACATCCAATCCAAGGATCATGACCCGAGAATCCCGGCTCATTTCCACATCAAGCGCGTTATTTATCGCTTCGACGATGTGGCGGCCTGCCATCAGCTTTGTGACCTCGCCAGCAAGGCTGCAAGCTGGCGCTGCATGCGCTCCGGGGGTTGCGCATAGACGTTCTCATACGCGTCAGCAGGTTGTGGCCCGGGGAAACCAATTGCCTTCTCCACGGCTTCGTCGATCTCCGCTTGTAGCTTGGTCTTCATCTCCTGTTGGCGGTTCCCGTCCCAGCGCCCGAGGCCGGACAGGTACGCCGTAACCCGATCGATCGGATCCCTTTGCTTGGCCTCCTCGAATGCCTCCATATCTAGATATTTCGAGGGATCATCGGTGGTGTTATGAAGGCTCATCCGGTAAGTAACGGCTTCGATAAGAGTGGGGCCTTCGCCCCTTTGTGCACGTTGAACCGCATCGACTGCTACGTCGTACATCGCCAGCAGATCGTTGCCGTCCACCTCTATGCCGGGCAAGCCGTATCCGGCTGCCCGGTGAGACAAGCTGGTCGCTGCCGATTGCATACTGCGAGGCGTTGAGATCGCCCACTGATTGTTCTGTAGTACAAAGACGACCGGAGCCTTGGTCACACCTGCGGCATTAAGCGCTTCGTGAAAATCCCCTTCCGATGAGCCGCCATCACCGATAAAGGTCATAACGACGCCCGGTCGCCCCTGCAGCCTCAACCCCCATGCCAGCCCCGCTGCATGCTGAAGCTGGGCGGCTAAAGCCACCTGAAGAGGTACGAGCTTTATCCCATCAGGTACGCGCGAGTGGGCCCCCTTGCCCATATAGTGTGCAGTAATTCGCTCGAGTGGGTGACCGTGGTGCACGCAGGCCACCAGCTCGCGGTACTGAGGTACGAGCCAGTCCTGCTTCGGGTCGAGTGCCAACATGGTTCCAACCACAGCCGCCTCTTGGCCGACGAGCGGCGGATATCTGCCCCAGCGGCCCTCCCGCCGCATCGCAATTGCATGTTCATCGTACATTCGCGAGAGCAGCATCCAGCGTAGCGCCTGGACAACGAGGTCAGCAGGCATCCTCACTGGCGCGTTCACCACCAGCGTCCCGTCGGGATTAAGCACCCTGTACTGTTTCTGCGTAGGGCCCTTGTCGTTCACCCTAACCTCAGCCATCCCCACGACCATCATTGGGAGGCGCGGCACGCGCTGCCGTCAGATGACGAAGCATCCTGTTGCCTTCTTGATAAGTATTTTTGAGCACACCAAAATCGCTGGCTGGGTACATAAGGTATCGAACTCCCTTGCGGATCATATCCTCGGCATCCTCTTGTGAGGTACATCCTGCTCCGACAGCCACACCGTGCCTCTGGCACGCTGCCACAATTCTGTCAACCGCCTCCAAGACAAGCGCGTGGTTCCGTTGACCCGGCACGCCATAAGAGGTCGATAAGTCACTTCGACCCACCTCAACTACATCGATTCCGCCGCCCAAAAGTATGTCGTCTATCTTCTCCACTGCGTGTTGACTCTCGACTTGTATGACGAGAAGCATGTTCGCGTTCGCTGACGAATTAACTGCCTGACCGGACTTACCCTTCGTTCCAGAAAAAGCTGCGGTGAATGCGGGTCGGCTGCCATCGGGCGGATAACGCATCCAATCAAGGATTTCATCTACCTCGGACCTAGTCCTGATATCAAACTGCATTAACCCTAAAGCGCCGAGATCTTGCAACCGGTTCCCGAGGAAACGACTATGAGAATCCGGCCGTATGACCGGCACCAGGCCGATTGCATGAGCCAACTCACACATGTCACTGATCGTTTCAAGGGAAAACGACGAATGCTCCATGTCGATTGTCACGAAGTCATAACCGGCTGCCCGGATCATTCGCATCATTGCAGGTGTTCGGACGAACCAGACCGCTGTTCCGAGAGCGTAGCCGCCAGAGGCGAGTCTTGACTTAACGTGGTTGTCGAGTAACTCGTCCATCGCACTCAGGCCTCCGCTAACGCAGCAAGAATCAACGACGTAATGGCTACCAGATCGAAGGAGTTGTTACCGCGGCGACGTTTGGCGTGGGCCGGGGGCCGCCTTGCGCCGGCGAGATACGCCGAAGATGCGATTGGCCACAGCAGCTGAAATTCGTTCCTCGCGTAAATCTTGCTCAACGCGCGATCGTTCGCGATCCTTTGGGGGCCCGTAGCCACCCCCCGCCGGAGACTCCACCCGCAAGACGTCTCCCGGGTCGAGGGGAACGTCAGTGTCGGTCGCTTTCAACTTACGCTGTCGGCTCCCCCCTTTGCTCACCGCAATAAATTGGCCAAGCTTCCCATCAGCACCACCGGCAAGGCCTCGAGCTGCCACTCGCTGACGTTCACCACAAACCGAAACCACTACCCCCGGTGCAAGGATTCGATAGTCTCGCCGTACACTCATGCCGCCTCGGTAAGTTCCGGCTCCTCCAGAATCCTGAATGAGCTCGTACCTTTCGACTAGAAGTGGATAATTCATTTCCACCGATTCCACGGGTAGATTCATTCCGCCCGAGCCATGGATCCTCACTGCGTCCATGCCGTCACGATACGGACGGGCGCCATAAGATCCTGCGAAAGTCTCATAGTCGACGAAGACGCGACCGGTACGAGGATTAATACCCGACGGAATGATTTGCGCGTGAGGCCCCGAACAGGCCATGCCTCGCTCGGGGATCGCGGCCGACAGGGCCGTAGCAATCACGTCACCAAGGACTCCCCCACTCAAGGCCCGCTCACCCGTAGCACCGGGCGGGCGGGGATTGAGGAGGCTGCCTTCCGGTGCGTTTACCGAGATCGCCCGATAGTATCCTGAGTTGGCAGGTAGATTCGGATCGACAATGTTGCGGACCACCGCGTAGACGACGGCGGCCGTTGCTGAAAGTGGCACGTTGCGACTGTTGGCCAGTTGCGGATGTGTCCCGGTAAAGTCAAATCGCAGCAGTTCGCCGTCCACAGTGAGTTGAAGGCGGATCGGCACCAGTTCGCCAGTCCCGTCAAGATGATCACAAGCTTCATAGACTCCATCTGGAATCTTCGCGACGGCCGCACGGATCCGTCTCTCCCCATATGCAAGAAGGTCCGTCATACTCGCTGCGATTACCTCTGGACCGTATCGCTGGCACAGTTCCTCCATCCCCCTCACCCCGACCGCGTTGGCCGCGATCTGGGCGCGAACATCCCCGAGCCGCTCATCAGGTATCCGAGAGTTCAGTTGGATAATGTGAACAATGTCTTCCCTAACTTCTCCTGCGGCGACCAATTTAACGAGTGGCAACCGCAACCCTTCTTGGAATATGTCCTTGCATGCGCCTGATTCGCTGCCGGCCACCATCCCGCCAACGTCTGAATGATGGCCAATGTTCACGACGTAAGCAACAATCTTCTGGTCCCAGAAAACCGGCGCTAGGACATTGAAATCGGGAAGGTGCTGACCTCCGCCTGTGTATGGATCATTCGCGAGCAGCATGTCCCCTGGATGAATTCCATCTGTGGGCGGGTTGTCAATTAGGTACATCACTGTAGTGCGCATCGACCCTAAGGACATGGGGGAATGTTGAGCTTCGGCGATGACATTGCCCGATGCATCGAATATTGCCGAAGATCGATCCGCCCGTTGTTTGATATTAGGTGAATATGCAGCTCTCAAGAGGGTTGACCCTATTTCTTCGGCAATCGCCGTCAGTCTGCTACCAATCACCTGCGTGGTCGTTTCGTCCGTCGTAGGCGCCATCAGTCCGTCCCATTCCGAATGACGATATTTCCATATGTGTCCACATCAGCCTCTTGGCCCGGCAGCACCAGAGTCGTCGAATCCATTTGCTCAATGACGGCAGGCCCCGCGAGGGATTGCCCTGCATCAAGTAGTGCGCGATCGTAGACAGGGGTGTCTAGCGGTTCCTTGGTATCCGTAAAGTAAATGAGGCGGTCACCTATGTGGGGGTCACCGCGTTGCGTGTTGGTCTCTTCCGGCGTGATTGAAGGTTGTGCCCCGCCGGCATGAGCGACCACACGGGCCGCGACGATCTCGACCTCAGCGTGAGTATTCGCGTACCCATGTATCCGTTTGTGCTCTCGATGGAATCTTCCCACGAGCTCCGTGATTGCGGGCAAATCGATCGCGCTTCCGCCCTGAACTGGTAGCTCGTAGTCCTGGCCCACATAACGCATGTCAGCTGAATAGACCAGTATCGCGTCGGATGGCTCTACGCCCTCTCGGACGAGCCACTCTGCGGCCTGTGCCTCGAGGATCTGATAGATGCTCGCCAGGCCTTCAATATCTGGCGACGAACATGGAGTCACAAAGGTCCGGCCGAAGTCAGCCCTCAGTTCCGCCATGAGAAGGCCCATTGCACAGAGCAGCCCCGGATTTCTTGGGATAAGGACTCGGTGCATGCCTAAGTCCTTCGCTAGTTCCGCTGCATGCAGCGGGCCAGCTCCTCCGAAGGCGACGAGGGTAAAATCGCGCGGGTCGTAGCCCCTTTTTACGGAAATAACCCTGATGGCTGCGCTCATGTGTGCGTTCACAATCCTGATCATTCGTTGAGCCGCGGACACGGCGTCGACGCCGAGGGGTTGGCCCACCCGGAGGGCCATAGCTTGACTGGCCAATTCACCATTAAGCGGCAGGCGCCCAGCAAGTAATTGACCTTGGTTCAGGCGGCCAAGTATCACGTGCGCATCTGTCACTGTGGCTTGATCACCACCCCTCGCATAACACGCCGGCCCAGGATTCGCGCCAGCGCTACTCGGACCGACAGTCAGAAACCCACCGATGTCTACGGCCCCGATGCTGCCGCCCCCAGCTCCGACCGAGTGCAGGTCAACGCTTGGGAACTTCACCGGCCAGCCCGCGACGATGCGTTCGCTCGTCACCGTGAGGTTGCCTTCGTTAACAAGGCACACGTCTGTACTGGTGCCTCCCATGTCGAACGTCACAATGTCTTTGTAGCCTGCTGTTTGGGCCACTCGTGCGGCACCGACCACTCCAGCGCTCGGCCCTGAAAATACCGTACTGATGGGACGCTCAGCCGCCGCTTCGACACCCATCAATCCGCCATTGGACTGCATCACGTGCAGAGTCACACTGAGGTTGGCCGACTTTATGCGCGATTCAAGTTTTCGCAGATAGGTGGCCATGATCGGGAGGAGCGCCGCATTCAGCATAGTGGCACTAAATCGCTCGTATTCCCGAAACTCCGGCAGGACGTCCGACGAGGCGCAAACGAACATCCTCGGCTCCCGCCGTCTAATAACTTCCTTGATGGCCTGCTCATGCGCCGCGTTCGCGTAGGAATGAATCAAGCAGATCGCAGTTGACGCAACCCCTGCCGCGACCAATTCGTCAATCGCACTCTCTACTTCTGCGGCATCGAGTTCAGCCAGAACACCGCCATCAAATGTGGTTCGCTCCGTGACTTCCTTTCGCAGATCACGCGGAGCGAAGGGCTGCGGCTTGGGTATATCCAAATCGAACACATCGGGGCGTCTCTGTCGAGCTAGCTCAAGGATGTCCCGAAAGCCACGAGTCGTCACCATTCCAGACGGCGGGACTTTATGCTCGATGATTGCGTTTGTCGCGACCGTAGTGCCGTGCTCGATTACCGCCACTCCGTCACGGTCAACATCACTTTGCGAAATGATTTCTCTGATGCCATCGACAATCGCTATAGATGGATCCCCGGGAGTCGAAGGCAGCTTGCATAACCACCACTGCGATGACCGATCGTCAATCAAAACGACGTCAGTAAACGTCCCGCCGGTATCGACTCCAATCCGCATCGACCTATGGACCTCCCTCGACCTGGTGTCGCCCGACCGTCAGCGGTACGTCGATCACTGAGCCTTCAACACGCCCACAGGTCATCGCTACACGACTCGGGAGCGCAAGCGTGGTATCACCCGTGATTGTGACCTCCCGCTTTGGGGACGCACCACGTCTCCAGGTAGAGGGTCACCCTCAATGTATTTGCGCGACGCGCACGACGCCGCGTCGAAGTCAGCGACTATGAGCACTGTGCTCGCAGCAGGTCCTGGGGCGGCCGAGCTGGCCGCCCCATTTCGCGTGAAGACCTGGTCACTAAGCGCTGCCCTCAGTTAGAACGCCGTCGTGAACTCCCCAAGACCTACGGCTCATTGATTCAACTTCACTAGGTCGCTCCCCGCGATATCGGCGATCTTCACTGGGGTCAGGGACGGTTGCTGTTTGTCAACTTCGAAGTTGCCCGTCAGCTGGTGGTACTGGTTGTAAGTCATGGGGGTAGCAATGCCCAGATACTTGATCTTCTTTCCCTGCGCTAACGCCGCAGCTCCATCGGCAAAGTTGGTCACCACCGTGGCGTCCGTTGTTGGGGTGGTGACGTCGAGCACTGACTTGTAGTAAACACTTGGATCTGTCGACTTCGCATCGACCATCGCCAACGCGGCCGCCATCATGCCGTCGTAGCCAGGGAGCGACAAGTACTGGGGAGGCCGCTTATATCGCGCTTGATACGCCTGAAGAAAAGTCTGATACCCGGGTCCTGATACCTGGGTCGACGAAGTGACAGAGAGGACGTTCTTCGCAACTTCTGGCGCGCCCACAGCATTGAACCAGGACGTCTCGAGGGACAAATCGCTGGCGATCACCGGAAGGTTAGCCCCGCCCAAGGCTGTGAATTCGTGGAAAAACGTTCCGGCTGCATTCGGCTGGAGCTGGAGCAGCACCACGTCTGGCTTCGCGTTGACAATCTGCTGGATCGCGGCTTCGTACGACGCTGCGCCAGCTGGCAGCGCCTCGTTCGCAACGATATTCAGGTTCAGGACTTTCGCCGCTTTCAGGATGCCAGGCACAAGGCTCTGTGACGTCGTGCTGGCATCGAATACAAGCGCTAGGTTCGTGTATCCCTTTACCGACGCGTAAAAGGCCATTGCACTCCCGAGCAGGGAGTCGGTCGGACTCGTATTGAAGACATATGGCAGCGTCAACTTGTCGACTGCGGGACTGCCGACGTGTATGAAGCTCACCATGTGAGACTGGTTAAGTACAGGTATCGCGTCCTGGAAGTCTTCCCCAGCCAAACCAATGGAAGCGCTTATGTTGTCAGCTGCCAACATTTGTCGAATCGCGGGCACAGTGTCAACTGGGTCGCCAGCAGTGTCGACCGGAATGACGTTCACCTGATGCCCCAAGATCCCGCCGGACTTGTTGATTAGGTCTGCTGCTGTTTGAACCCCTTCGAAGAAAGGCTCCCCATACAAGCTGAATTGGCCAGTGAAAGCTCCTGGTACCCCGATATTGACCACTGCGTTGCTGCTTCCGGATGACCCGGTGCCGCTGCTGCAGGCTGCAAGCAAGATTGCCGTCAATGCCATTAAGGCGGCCCTACACCGACGCCGATACGCTTCTCTGTCTGCCATCGTAGTTCCTTATTCGCCTCCTGTAATTTCGGAAAGCACCATGCCGCGTTCGCATGCACATTGGGATTGGTTGCCCGTTTCAGCCGGAGTCGTCGACGGCCGTAGCCTCAGGGTGGCCTTCAGATGCGCTGGGCACGCCACCGACTCCTTCCAAAAAGAGCCTCTCGAGGTCAGGATTCTCCCGAAGATCCGCCGGCGTTCCGACAAATTGGTTTCTCCCACCCGCCAGGAGGTAAACCTTGCTCGAGAAACGCAACGCTAGTGACACGTTCTGCTCCACAACCACCACCGCAATGCCCGTACCGGCGAGTTGAACCAAGTGTTTCCAGAGGTCGGCAGCGATGATCGGCGCCAACCCCCCTGAGGCCTCATCCAAAAAGAGGACTTTCGGATCACACATAAGCGCCCGACCGACAGCCAGCATGTTTCGTTGACCACCGCTCAATTTGCGAGCGGCTTTGGTCATCAGCGGCCCAAGAGCCGGGAAGGTATCCACCACCCGCTCAATCGAGCCACCTCCCCTTGCGTAGGCGCCGATTTCCAGATTCTCTCGCACTGATAGCGATGGAAACACGTTGTTTCGCTGAGGCACATAGGCGACACCACGTCGAACCAGCTCCCTCGGCGAAATAGGTACTGGGTCGCCATCAAAACGGATCTGGCCTTGGAACACGCGGGCAACGCCGAAGATGGCCTTCAGTACTGTCGACTTTCCTGCACCATTTGGCCCGATTATTGAGGTGATCGTTCCGCCTGAGAAGGAAGCTGAGACCTCGAACAAGACTGGCTGTGAACCGTATCCTGCGGTTAGTCCGTCCACTGCAAATCGTTCGCTCGTCAGGTGACCATCGCTCGAATCGCCAACAGATAGGCTCACTACTCCAGCGCTCCTCCGAGGTAGGAGTCCACAACCTCACGGTTCTTACGCACGTCAGCCATTGAGCCCTGTGCAATAAGTGTGCCGTTCGCCATGACAAGAATTCGGTTGCACAGCTCCTCGATCCACTCCAGCCGGTGCTCGACCATTACGATCGTCACTTTTTCATCTCGCCAAACGCCTGTTAATAGATCAGCTAGCCGTCTCCGATTAGTAGGACTAACGCCGGCGAACGGTTCATCCAGCAGAAGCATTCGCGGGCGAAACATGATTGCGCGACATAACTCGAGCAGGCGCTCTTGTCCGCCCGAGAGGTCAGATCCATAATTGTTGGCTACGTAGCTCAGATCGAAGCGTCGCAGAGTTCTATACGCTTCGGCCAGAAGTTCCGATTCTTGGCGCCTCCAAGATCCCGAAATAACCGCGCCAAGGTTCTCTCCGAGTTGATTCCGCGGACCGACCATCACATTAGACAGCGCGGTCATACGACGAAACAGTCGGGGCACTTGAAACGTCCGCACGAGCCCGGCCTGCGCGACGCGATGGAGAGGCCACCTTGTAATGTCTCGTCCATCCCAAACGACCCGGCCCCGATATGAGCGGTTCAGTCCTGAGACACAATCGAGCAGTGTCGACTTACCTGCTCCATTCGGCCCGATGAGACCGACGAACTCACCGTCCATGACGTCGAAACTTACGCCCGCGACAGCCTGAACGCCACCGAATGAACACTCGATGCCGCTTAACTTCAGGGCCACGTGCTGAGCAGTGTCCGCTGAGACTTGCGGCCTCTCCTGGGAGACGGTTCGACCGACACGTTCAGACACGTGTCCTATCTCCCCTCCACAATTGGGCAGCCGGGCATCCATAACGCCGCGATCATGAACTGGCTCCGGTTCGGCTCGGCTCCGAACCCCTAAGGGCGTTGCCTTGATCATCGCGCTCAGGACTAAAACGCTCCTTTCTCTCGCTCAAAATGCCCTCTGGCCTCCACCAGAGGAACCCAAGCACAAGTAAGCCGATCGCAATACCGCGCAGAGATGGAATCAACTCCATCTGCCCGGGAACTGCGGGCAAGAATCGGGTCCCTTCCACGATCCCTCCAAAGAGCAGGATCGTGCCCACAAGAGCACCGAGGTGTCGCCCTCGGCCTCCGACGATTACAGCCGCCAGCAGGATGAGATTCTCACCCGTAGCCCACGCGCCAGCATTCCAACCGCCTACGTAGATGGCGAGCAGCGAGCCACTCAGCCCAGCCGCACCAGCGCCGATGAGAAATGCAACGAGCTTGCGCCCCCATACACTGCGTCCCAGAGAGGCCGCTGCCTCTTCATCCTCCCGGATGGCCTTCAACGCACGACCCCATGGCGACGCAGTGACCCGCGCCATTATCAAGTACACCACCACCAACAAGACGAAAGACATGGCCAAGAAGGCAAACTGGAAATCCACCAAACTCAAATCGGCCCAAGGTGCGGGGACATTCAGAATGCCGTCGTTGCCATTGAACAGTCTCGGGTCATCTAGTACCAGGATCTGTAGACCCTGACCGAGGGCCACTAGGGTCAGAGCTAAGTAGTCATGACGCAACCGCCGTAAAGCCAATCCACCCAGAATCAAGGCGAATACGAGCGTGCATCCCACACCAAATAGCACGTTCCACGGGAACTGCCAGCCGAAGCCCCCAATGTAGTATGTAAAGCCATCGTTGGGAGCTGGCGAAACAGAGGCGATTGCTGTTGCGTAGGCACCGACCGCGACGAGAACGATGAAGGCAAAGTTGAGGATCCCGGCCATGCCAAACTGCATGTTGAAGCCCAAGACTTGTATTCCGTTCAGGCATATGAAGATGCCGACCGTCACGAGGTAGAAGGTCAGCAGGTTCAACGAACAAAACTCCCCTGATCCCTCACGCGCCGTGCAGCCTCATTCGAGGCCTTGCATTCATACAGTCGTTCCCAAATTCGCAACATCCTGAGGTGACGCAATGCCTTGCCTAAGCGTTCCCAAACGCCGAACTCCGGCCTGTG